>Ga0265298_10002664_pt1 | contig 24463 bp, 22 predicted proteins | sample AusTroGonzalo_MG_3_FD_193486 | JGI IMG/M metagenome (GOLD analysis project Ga0265298, IMG submission 193486) | Bovine rumen microbial communities from tropical cattle in Woodstock, Queensland, Australia - Gonzalo_01 | ecosystem: Host-associated > Mammals > Digestive system > Stomach > Rumen ...
GGCGCCCGCCTCGAGCGCGACTTCCATCACCTTGTCCTCGGTGATGCCGTCGGCCGCGGGAATCATGATCTGGCCCATGCGGTCAAAGAGACGCGACGCGCTGCCCGGCTTCGCGAGCTCGAGGCCATTCTTCTTGAAGACGTTCGAGACTTCCGCCGCGGCGCGGTTCTTGTTGTCGGTAAGGACGCGCACGACGACGGCGGTTCCGCCCTTGATGCCCTCGTACTGGGCATCGACCATTTCGGCCGACTCGAGTTCGCCGGTGCCCTTCTTGATTGCGCGCTCGATGTTGTCGTTCGGCATCTGCGCCGCCTTCGCCTTTGCGATGAGCGTGCGGAGCGTCGGGTTGTTGTCGGGATTGCCGCCCTTCGCCTTCACGACGATCGTGATTTCCTTGCCGAGTTTCGAGAAGATTTTGCCCTTCTTCGCGTCTGCCGCGCCTTTCGCGCGCTTGATTGTCGCCCAGTGGCTGTGACCTGACATGGTTTGTCCTTATCTTTTTTGTGTTAGTTTGAAACAGCGTCGTGCGCCCGTAATCATGCCTTGTGGCGGTAGGTGATGCGACCCTTGCCGAGGTCGTAGGGCGAGATCTCGACGGTGACCTTGTCGCCAATCGCGATCTTGATGAAAAACTTGCGCATCTTCCCCGAGATGTGCGCGAGCACTTCGTGCCCGTTTTCGAGCTTCACCTTGTACATTGTTGCAGGCAGAACCTTGGTCACCGTCCCGGTGACTTCAATCGCCTGGTCTTCTTCTTTCGCCATTCAGCAGTTCCTTGTTTGCCTTTAAGTTTTGATATTTTACCAAAAAACTGTCGGAATGGCAATCGCCGACAGGTCGATTGAAAAAAAACGAGGGCGCGGCAAATGTGCCGCACCCCGTTTTTCCCTCAAAGGAATTCCGCAATCAGATGCGGCCCTTGGACTTGAGGAAGTTGAACGACGGGATGACCGCGCCGTTGATGTCGTCGAAGTGACGCTCGCACTCGACGACATACCACTCGACGCCGTCGGCGTCGGTGACGGGGAAGAGCGCGTCCCAGTTCACCGGAGTGGCGCAGGGCTTGCCCTCCGCATCGCATCCGGGCTGACCGAGGATCGCGTCGAACTTCTTGACGCCCTTGCCCATTCCGTTCTCTTTCGCGTGGAGCGTAGGCGAGCGGTGGGGGTACTTCTTGTACTGGACCATGGGATTGACGCCGGGGATCATGTCGCCGGCGCAGGTCGTCCAGCCGACGTCCTGCTCCATGCAGACCGCCTTGTCGGTGTTTGTGAAGAAGTAGTCCCAGAAGGAGGTGCCGTCCTGCATGAAGATCGCATGCTCCCACGTGTGGTTGTGGAGGCCGATCTTGATGCCAAGCTTGGTAGCGTCGACAGCCGCCTTGTTGTAGAGCTCGACGAGCTTCTTGGTGAAGTCGTCGATCTCCTGCGAGGGCTTGCAGGGCTCGCCGCCCTGACCGGTCGACCAGCTGCATCCGGGCGGGAAGTTGCCGCCGCCGGGGCAGATGACGAGGGTGTTGCCGTAGCCGAGCTCGAACTCCGCGGTCTTCTTGAGGACTTCGGGGTTGTACGTGAACTTCTTCATGTCGAAGCCGTACTTGTCGTTGCTGACGTGCGTGCCGCACGCGACAAGCCCGGCATCCGCGAGCATTTGCTTAAGCTCTGCCGCATTCGCGCCGTAGTAGCCCGCGAACTCAACGCCCTCGAAGCCGATCTCCTTGATCTTGAGGAGGGCCTTCGCAAGCGCAACCTTGTCGACCTTGTCCTGGGCAGGAATCCACTTGTTGAGCGAGTAGAGCTGCAGGGCGACCTTGCCGGGACGCGCCGACTTACAGAACGAGCAGCAGCCGGGAGCGACCGCAAACGCGGAAGCGGCGGTCATTCCGCCGAGGAAGTTTCTGCGTGAGATATTCATTATGTGAGGTCCTTGATTGTGACTTGTTTGATGTTGGTGTTGCCAAGCTTCATGGGCTTGAGCGCTGAATTGTCGAACGCATATCCGTTCGGACCGAGCGGCCACACGACGGGAGCCGTGTTGAGGATCGTCGCGCGGAAGCCCTGCATCGTAGCGCCCATGTTGCCGGTATGCGAGCTGTTGCAGCCCTCGTTCTCTATGACGAACGGATACTTGAAGCCCTTCGCCATGAGCGTCTCGAGGAACTTCGTCCAGTCGCAGGAGTCGCTGCCGCCGAAACCGGGGAGCCGCGGCTCGTAGTTCATGCGGTCCCAGTTGCCGCCCTTTTCGTCCGGGGGAAGCGCGGGGAGGCCGGCTTTCGCCGCAAGGGCGTCGTTGACGCGCTGGCGCGGGAAGAGACGGCCCCAGTTGACGGCTTCCTCGTCGTTCGGGAAGTTCCTGGTGCCCTTGATGTGGATGCGCCTGAGTTTCGAGAAGTCCATCGCGTTGATGACGTCGGACGGATCGATGTGCTGCCAGATGTCGTGCGACGGATCGTACGTCTCCTGGAGATTCGAGCTGTCGTCGAGGATCGCGTACATGAGCTTGCGAGCCGCGAGGCAGCCGGGCAGGTTGCAGTAGCAGACGGGCGACGACGCGGGAACCCAGCCCTCCATCGGGCAGTTCTCGACGCACAGCGTGACACCGAGGTCCTTGGCGTACTTAAGGATGGGCGTGAAGACCTTCTTGAACTTCTCGAGGTTTTTCTCGAACCCGCGATCCTCCGCGCCGAGCTTCTGGTCGTAGCCGACGAAGGTCCCGCAGACGACGTCGTTCGCGTCGCCGCCGAGCATCGCCGCTATGCGCACGAGGCCGAGGATGTGGTTCTGGTTCGCCTCCTGGAAGTCGCCTCCAATGAGGTTGTCGTAGGAGCCGACGGAGATGCGGAGCCCCGTGCGGTTGCACGTGTCGACGACGTACTTCGCCTTTTCGGGCGTGAAGTTCTTGTAGTCGAGGTGCGTGGCGACGTGGTCCGTGCGATCGGAGTCGCGGCGGAAGACGCAGAGCTCTAGGCCCTGCGCACCGACCTCGAGGGCGCGCCGAACGACGCCGTCAAAGTCGTCCCCGGGGAAAGCCGAGGTCATCAGCCAGATCGGGTTGTTCCCCGGCTTCGGCTTCGCGGCATGCGCGAACGCCTCCTTCGAAACAACAGGGGCGACCGCGGCAAGTGCCGCGGCCCCCTTGAAGAATTCACGACGATTCATGTGTGAACCTTCCTGTCCCTATTAGAACTCGAATCCCTTGCGGATGTAGGGCTTCACGAACGCGTTCGCGGCCGCGACGTCGAACTTCTGCTTCTTGGAGCACCAGCCAAGCTTGACACCCGGGAGACGCTGGGCGACGCAGCCGACGAGGATGCCTTCCATCTGCGGGATGCAGTACTCGATGTCTGCGAAGCAGCGCGAATGGGTCTGCTCGTAGTACGGGCCATTGCCGAAGATCGCGTTGATGAACTCGCCGTAGTGCCCTTCGGCGAAGCCCTTCATCTCGACCGACGACTTGCCGTCGCCGGCGGAGGACGCCTGGCCGCAGAACGGGATCGAGCGCGCGACGGCCTTGGCGGCCTCGTGCTGGAACACGTCCTTGAATTCGGTGTCGGCCTCGAGCGCGATTGCGCACTTTGCGCCGTAGTCGTCCTGCATGAGAACCTGGCCCTTGCTGCCGATCATGAGGCAGCCGGTGTTCGGGACCTTGCCGCCGTTTTTGGCAGCCCACTTCGGCATGAGCTCGGCTTTCGGCTTCTCGTTGCCATCGTACCAGTAGAGCGTGACGGCAGGGAGCTTGACGCCGGGACGCACCTTGGAGTCGCGCTCCTTGTAGGTGAGCTTGACGATGGACTTAAGAGGATACGCGACATCGTTCTGGGACTCGACCATCGTGCACTCCGCGTCGGAGACACCGCCGAGCTCAAGACCGCGGAACGCGAGGTTCATCGTGTGGCAGGCCATGTCGCCGAACGCACCGGCGCCGAAGTCGAAGAAGCCGCGCCAGGTAAACGCATGATAGACGTTCTTGCCGAGGTTCCACGGATCGTAAACGTCGGCGTCCTTCGGATACTGGTCGAGGAACGGGCGGTCGGCCGCCGTAGCGAGCCAGGCGTTCCAGTCGAGGCCCTTGCGGACGGGATCGCCCTTCGGATGGCTCTTGACCCAATCTGCGACGCCCTTGCCCTGAGGCCACACGGGACGGTTCGTCCAGACGTGGACTTCCCTGACGTCGCCGAGGATGCCGCTCTGGAGGACCTCGGTGCAACGGCGCATCGAGTCGAGCGACGAGCCCTGGTTGCCCATCTGGACGATGACGCCGTTCTCGCGGGCGGTCTTCTCGAAATACTCGAGTTCCCAGAGGGTGCGGACGAGGGGCTTCTGGACGTAGACGTGGATGCCCTTCTTCATCGCCTGGATCGCGACAGGAGCGTGGACATGGTCAGGCGTCGAAATCGTCATCGCGTCGATGCCGAGCTTGTCGGCGTCGTCGAGGAGCTTGCGATAGTCGGTGTAGAAAGGAACCTTCGAGAGGTCGAGGTCGGGGAAGTCCTTCTTCGCCTTTTCGAGCGCCTGGGGCAGCATGTTGGCGTCAGCATCGCAGAACGCGACCATCTCGACAAGGCCGGTCTTGAGCATTGGAGTCCAGTCGCTGTAGCCCTTGCCCATGACGCCGACCGCCGCGAGGCGGACCTTCTGTCCGGGCTTGCGGGGATGAGGCGTGAAGCATCCGCCCGCGCTGAGCAAAGAAACGCCCGCGAGACCGCGGAGGAACCCTCTTCTGCTGGAACTAATCATCTTTGTTTTCCTTATTTGGTTGTTGGTTGAAGTTTAGTTTTCGTAAAAACTGTTACTTGATCTTCGACGATTCAGGAATGACCTTGTTGCGAACGAGGACGTCAAGCGCCTTGTTGACGCCGTTGACCTCGTTCTTGTCGCCGTGCTTCGCGCGATAGCCATCGAGCGCGGCGTCGAACGCCGCCTTGTATTCGCCCTCGTTCGCATAGGAGATCACTTCCGCGAGCGCCTTGACGTTGTCGGCCGTCGCCGCCTTCGGGTCGGCTATCTTCGCAAAAAGCTTCGCCGCAGTCTCGCGGCGGAGCGCCATCACTGCGTCTGGACACGCCGACAGGTTTGAATGGGTAAGGTTGTCCCAGCGAGAGGGAAGCGGACGATACCAGATATTGCGGAACTGTACGACGCAGCCGTGGTCCTGGAGCTGGAGCGGACCCTTCGTCGCGTGGGGCGCGAGCGGACGGCGGCGGCAGTGGGTGGTGAGACCCTCCATCTCCCAGTGGTCCTGGACGAGTACGCCGTTGAAGAACACCGTAACGCTACCCGGATGAAGAAGCCTGCCGTCCTTCCATACGGGCTGGTGGAAGACGATGTCGTAGACCTGCCATTCGCCGGGCTTCCTCGCAGGGTTGACCATCGGCGGATTTTCGGCATAGACAGAGCCCGCCTGGCCGTCGGCGTAGTTATCGACGAATTCCGGTTTGCCCTCAAGTTCGCGGCTCGTCCAGTAAGACTCGAGAACCTGTATCTCGTAGTTATCCATCAGGAAGACGCCGCTGTTGCCGCGCATCTGCGCGCCCTTGTTCGTAAAGATGCGTTCGGGATCGTGGCGGTACTCGAGATGGAGCTGGCAGTCGCCGAACTCTTCGCGCGAGTATATCGCGCCGCCGTTCTTCCACTCAGGATCGGTGTAGAAATACCCCTCGTCGGAGTAGCGCCACTTCGACGGATTGCCCTTGCCATCGCGCCAGTTCTTCTCGAACGACGCCTTGGTGCCGTCGAAGAGGACAACCGCGTCGGAGGGTATTCCGTTTGCACCGACTTCAACCTTGGCGGGCTTCGGCCGATTCATGTCGTGCACGGCCCAGGCGTGCTTTGCATCAGGCGTATCACCATACAATCCGGCAAACGCCACAACGGGTGCCAGAACCGCAGACATGGCAAATAGATTTTTCATTGGAGAATATTATACCACAACATCCCCTTGTTCCGCAATCTCGCGTGGAACGGCATTTTGCGCCACAGTCAGGCAACTCATTGCCGACATCCGATGGAAAGCGAGAACCTGGATCCCGACGGAACGACAGGCGAAAGAACGACGTCGCCACCATGGAGACGCGCTATGCGGCGGGCTATCGCGAGCCCGAGCCCTGCGCCGCCCGATTCCGCCGCGCGCGCAGGATCGACGCGGTGGAAACGCTCGAAGACCCGCTCCGCGTGTTCGGGCGGTATGCCGATGCCATGGTCTTCAACGACGAACGTCGCCCTGTGCCCCGAAACGGAGACGGAAACGGCGATGTCGGGCGACCCCGAATGGCGTATCGCGTTTTCCACGAGATTCAAGAGCGCCTCCGAAAGAAGCCGCGCGTCGACCTTCGCGATGCAAGGCGCATCGGGCGCGGCGAACGACAAGGCGATTCCAGCGGCTTCGGCGCGCGGGCGCAGCGATTCCACCGCCTCTCTGGCGAGGTCGACAAGGTCGGTCTTGGCAAGGTCGAGAACTTCCCCTTCGCGCTCAAGCCGTGCAAGGTCGAGAATCTGCTGAACGAGGGCATTGAGCCGCGTCGACTCCTTTGATATCATCGAAAGAAGCGGTTTCTGCGATTCGGAAACGCCGCCCTCGGAAAGCATCTCCGAAGCGCCGAGGATGCCGGTAAGCGGAGTCTTGATTTCGTGCGAGACGTCGGCCACGAACTCGCGGCGAAACTTTTCCGTCCGCGCGAGTTCGCGTATCCTGACGCGCTGGCGATAGAGCGCGAAGAAGACAAAGAACATTCCGGCGATTCCAACGAGAGCCGCGAGGGCAAGACTGGTCTTCGCGCGACGGTACGGCGCGAGAACGCGGTCGAGCGGAAGACCAAGCATCACCTCGAACGCCCCGACGTCTTCAATCGCACTGTAGATGTAGTCGCTGTCGCGCAAGACGTCGGAAAAGCCGCCAAGCGAGTCGAAGACAAGTCCGCCCTTGGGCTTTCCGAAAATACTGAGCCGCACGCCATCCGCCGCGCACTGGCGATTGAACGCCTGGACGGCGGCGAAGTCGCCCGTCCGCAGCGGCTCCTCAAGCGTCGAGACAGCCACCTGGGCCCTCGAGAAGAGGTCGTTCCCGGCCCACTCCAGGACGGATGCACGGAAGGCCGACATCTCACGCGCGAAGACGACGGTTACACCGACGAAGCCGACGGCTGCGAGGACGGCGGGAAACCACGTTCTAAACCTTGATTCGATAACCCACCCCCCTTATCGTCTCGATGTGGTCGCCCCACTTGCCGAGCTTCTGCCTGAGCTTCGCCACCTGGACGTCAACAGTACGCTCGTCTGGCGGCCGCGCAAAGACGCGCCCCCTGTGCGCGACGAGGCGTACGAGCAAATCGAATTCGCCCGGCGTCAAGTCAAGCGCCTTCCCGCGAAGCGTGGCGATGCGAGAGCCCTCGTCGACTCTAAGACCATCGAAGTCCATTCCCTCGGTAACAGGCAGCCCCCTTCTCAAAACCGCCTTCACCCGCGCAAGCAGGACCTTTCTGTCGAACGGCTTCGTCACATAGTCGTCCGCGCCGGCGTCGAGGCCGCGCACAATGTCCTCGCTCGCGGTGCGCGCCGTAAGCATGACGATGCGCGTCGCCGCGAGCGCCGGCGTCTCGCGAATCCGTCTCGCAATTGAAAAGCCGTCGAGCCCCGGGAGCATTACGTCGAGTAGGACGAGATCTGGCTTGTCGCGCACCACCATCTTGAGCCCGTCGTCGCCGCGCGGCGACGACACGACGTCGCCGTAGCCAGCGCCGAGAAGCGCCATTTCGAGAAGCGCGCGAATGGTCGCGTCGTCTTCGACAATCCGTATCTTTGCGATTTCTCCCATGTCCTAAAGCGCTGAAAGGATCTTGCAGCCCCACTCGCGCGCCTTGTCGAACTGCGCGAAGGAATAGCTTTCGTTCGGGGAATGGATGCGGTCTTCGCCCTGTCCCCAGCCGACGATGAGCGGCGCTGCGCCAGATGCTTCGCGCAGAAGCGAAAGGACGGGAATCGACGCGCCGCACCACTGGAATGCAGGCCCGCGCGGATCCATTTCGGAAAGCACGTCCGACGCGAGCCGGAAGAGCGGAGAGGCGAGCGGAAGCCGGAACGCGGCGCTTCCCTCGACCACGTCTTCAAACATAAGCTTAAGCCCCTTCGGGCACCTGTCCTCGAGATGCGCACGCACCGCGGCAAATGCGCCGCGCGGCGACTGTCCGGGAACGAGACGCATCGATATCTTCGCGAAAGCGGACGAAGGTATTATGGTCTTTGATCCCGGGCCACCATAGCCGGAATGTATGCCGTTCACCTCTATCGTGGGCTCGAAGGAGTTGCGCTGAACGAGGGTCTTCCCCGTCTGTCCGCCGCACGGCTCGCAACCGATGTCCTCCTCAAGCGACTCGTAGGAAGGCCCGAACATCTCGGCCGTCGCGAGCTCGTCGTGCGTCGGATTCTCGATTCCGTCGCGAAACCCGGCGACTGCAATAGACCCGTCTGGGAAGTGAAGACTCGCCATGAGCTCTGCGATGCCCTGCGCAGGGCTCGGCGAAATGCCGCCGTATTCGCCCGAGTGGAGATCGCGGTTTGGTCCGGAAAGCCGAACGGTGAAATGGGAAATCCCGCGGAGACCGGCGATTATTGCGGGCCTCAAGCCAGAGGCCGCGGACGTGTCGCAGACGAGCAGCACGTCTGCGGCGAGACGGCGGCGCAACGATGGGACGAGCTCCGAAAGCGACTTGCTCCCCGACTCCTCCTGGCCGTCGAGGACTATCTTGATGTTGAGCTTCCCACCATCAAGCGCGAGGTAGTCGCGCATGCCGCACAAGAAGGCGAACGTCTGCCCCTTGTCGTCGTTTGCGCCACGGCAGTAAATGCGCCCGTCAATGACAGTCGGTTCAAAGGGGGGCGTCTTCCACTCTTCGATCGGGTCCGGCGGCTGGACGTCGTAGTGACCGTAGACGAGCACTGTCGGCGCGCCCTCCTCGCCCTTCCTCTCCGCGAACAGGACTGGCGGCGGGAGCGCCGCTCCCGACATGTCCACGCCGTCGCCAGGGTAAAGCATCTCCGCCGAGAAGCCAAGCTTCGACAGCCATTTGCGAAGCCACGACGCACAGGCGACGCACTCCTTGAGGCGAGCCGGGTCTGAACCGACCGTCTCGTATTTCAGAAGTTCGCACCACTCAGCTAAAACAGAATCTTCCATAAGGATATCCTTTCTAAAATCATATCGCGCCAACAAGCCATGCAAGCATGAGCAGCAATGCCAGCACCGCAGCCGTCACGACGGCCACAGACGCCAACTTGCGCAGCCGCTTGCGCCGCTTCAGCCTGTTTACGAAATCCTGTATCTCGACGTCTTCCGTCTCGAAGGCAAGAGGATCAACGGAGGAATCGGCGGCGTTTGCACCCTTCTCAATGAGAGAGCGCATGCTCACGACAGTCGGAGCCGATTCTGCCCGGCGATTGAACTTAACGTTGCCGGACGGCCTCTCCTTGAGACGATAGCCTATCTTGGCAAACTCCGCGATCAACGCGGCAGGCGTCGCAATGCGCCTGTCGCATTCCTTGACGCACATTCTGCGGATGATGACCGCAAGCGCTGGATCCACGTCGGGAATTATGTCGCGAATGTCTGGGAACGGATCTGACGAGAGCGTCTGAACGAGTATCTGCGGCGCATTCGGCCCTTCGTAGGGAACGCGACCGGCGATCATCTCGAAGAGAACGACTCCGAGCGAGTATATGTCGGCGCGAACATCCACCGCGGACGCGTCGATCGCCTGCTCTGGGGCAACGTAGGCGGGAGTGCCAAAGACGCTTTCCGCTTCGGTGCACAGGGAGTCGCGGAGCCCGTCGGCTTTGGCTATGCCGAGATCTACGAGCTTCACCGTGCCGTCGGGCTGGATCATTATGTTCTCGGGCTTGATGTCGCGATGGACGACATGGTATTCCTGCGCCGCGTCAAGCGCTGAAGCAACCTGCAGAACGACCTCTACGGCGCGGTCGGGGGCGAAACGCCCCGCAAATGCGAGCGCCTGCCTGAGGTCTCCGCCGGAAACGTAATCCATCACGATGTAGTAGAGCCCTCTTGCCTCGTCATAGCCGCAGTCGTGCACGGCTACGAGATTGGGATGGCGGATGCGCGTCGCTATCTTCGCCTCGCGCAGAAACCTCTTCACGTAGTCGGCGTTTTCCTTCGCGACCTCCGGGAAAAGCGCCTTGAGGGCGTAGACCGTGTCGAGCACCTCGTGCCTCACGAGATACACGGCGCCGAGCGAGCCGTTGCCGAGAAGACGTTCCACCACATAGCCGCGAAACCTGTCTCCGCCGTGGAATATCTCCTGCTTGCCGAAATTCACCTTCTTCCTCCGATCTTCACGACTACGGCGGAATAGTTATCCTTCGCGCCACTCGCGACGACAAGCGAGCAAATGCGCCCAAGTATCTCCGTGGCCCCGCCTCCGGCCGCCACAGCCGCGGCAAGCCTCGACGGCGCGACAGCACCGTGGACGCCGTCTGAGCAGAGTAGCATGACGTCCCCTTCCTCGACATCGATCTTGCGCCAATCCACCTTGAGCCGCTCCTGCCCGACGCCGACGGCACGCGTGAGGACATGCGAGAGGGCGAGAGCCCGGACGTCCGCGAATGGCTTCACGCCCTGCTGCAGACGATGCGAAAGAATCTCCGCCGTCAGCGTGTGGTCCCTCGTGAGCTGACGAAGCTTGCCGTCGCGCAGGCGGTAGACCCGACTGTCGCCGACATTTCCAACGGCCGCGATGCGCTTGCCGTCGCTGACAAGGACGGCAACGGTGGTTCCCATCTGCCTGTAGCCGGCCGCCGCTGAGGCTGCCCGTATCTCTCCGTCGGCGCGGTGGATCGCGTCGTCGACGAGCCGCACGCGGTCAGCAAAGCTTGCACGTTCGTGCAGCACGGAATCGACATTGCGGCAGACGGCGGCACTCGCCTCGCCGCCGGCCTCGCCGCCGCCCATCCCGTCTGCAACGCAAAAGACGAGTGCCTTTGGATCGGCGACAAGATGGTCCTGGTTTTCACGGCGCACGAGCCCGCATTCACTCGCGAAAGCGACGTCGGTCTTGAATTTGCGCTGTGTGCCTACGAGTCCAAAAAGCATGGCGTCTACTCTCCTTTCGCAACTCTTACCAACGCAAGGACAAGCGCTTCGAGCGCAAGGGCCATGGCGGTCGCGGCATACAAAACGCCGCGATCGCGATACCACGGAATCCTAGCTGGGGCTACTGGCGCGACTGAAACAGCGTCTGTACACGAATCGATCATCCGCACTATCCGCAAGAGCACGCCAGAAGCTGAACTCGGGCGGTCGTCAGGATCGGGAAGAGTCATTTCGGAGACAAGTTCCGCAAGCGGAGCTGGGATTTCAGCACGCAGGTTCCTCACGTCTGGAAACGCGCGTCCCTCTATCGCCTTTGCAAGGGTGTTCATCGCGTTTTCGCCGGCGTTGGGACGGCGTCCCACAAGAAGCTCGTAGAGCATCACGCCGAACGAATAGATGTCCGCGCGGATGTCGACGGAATGCGAATCTATCATCTGCTCCGGGGCCATGTACGCGGGCGTCCCGATCACCGCAGAAGCGCTCGTGGCGCGCACGTTGCCATCGTGCTCAAAGCGGGATATGCCGAAATCAGCGAGCTTCGCGACGCCGTTGGCCGCAAAGAGGACGTTGTCCGGCTTGATGTCGCGGTGCACCATTCCGTTGCGCTCGATGTGGACGAGCGCATGCGCTACGTCACGCGCGATCGATACAGCCGTCTCTATTGGAAGTCCATTCTTCGCTCCGGAAAGAAGATCCCTAAGCGACCCACCGGGCATATACTCCATGACATGATAGAAAAGCCCTGTAGCAGCGTCGCGCCCAGCGTCCCATACCTCGACAAGATTCGGATGCCGCGTCTTCAAGGCAAAGTCCGCCTCGTTCCTGAAGCGCGTCTCGAACTTGCCGTCATCGGAGGAGCCGGACGGCGCGAGGACTTTAAGCGCGCAACGGGTGCCCTTCGGGTTCTCCGCAAGCAACACAAGACCCATGCCGCCCGAACCGAGCTGCTTCACTATGCGAAGATTCCCGAAGATACCTCCGGAAACAAGCGCCTCTCGCCAATCCCCGTCCATCAAGGAAATTATACCAAAAAAGAGCCCTTTGCGGGCTTTCAGATGTTGCGAAGGCGCGCGAACTCGTCGAAAAAGCCAGGATACGACTTCGCGACGCATTCATGATTGTCGATCTCGACGGGACCATCCGCGATCGTAGCGCCAACGGCGATAGCCATCGCGATGCGGTGGTCGTCAAACGAGTGAAACTTTCCGCCGTCAAACTTGCCACCTAGTCCGCGGACCACGAAAGAATCCTCCGCCGCTTCGGTATCGACGCCAAAGCGCTTCAGTACGTCCGTCATCGCCGCAATGCGATCAGACTCCTTAAGTCGCAGACGCCGCGTCCCGGAGAAGCGCGTAACGCCAACCGACGCGCCAGCAAGCACCGCAAGCGCAGGAAAGATATCGGGGCACCCAGATACGGACACGTCGACCTGCTCGCCCTTCCACGCAGACGCGATGCGCGGCGCTAGCTCCGAAACCGCGCGGTCTGGCTGGGACGAATGCGCATCGAGCCCGTCGAACATGACGACGCTACCCATAGAGTTCATCGCGCTCCAGAACGCCGCGCCCGACCAGTCGAGCTCGACTTTCGTGTCTGGCTGCGCTATGTACTTCTGCCCTCCAGGGACGTCGAAGCCGTCGTCGCGCACAGCGACATATATACCCGCACCAGAAAGGACGCGAAGCGTCATGTCGACGTAGCCACGCGACTCGAGCGGAGTCTTAAAGCGTATCTGCGAGTCGCCGTGGAGAAGCGGAAGCGCAAAGAGAAGCCCGGTCACGAACTGGGACGAGACATCGCCCGCGAGCTCGTGGAGCCCGCTCTTGAGATCGGAATAGTCGAGCTGCGGCCGCTCGGAAAGGCGTCCGCGCGTGAGGAACGTGACAGATTTCCCAAGCGCGACGGCAACAGGACCGAGGAAGCGCCGCGTTGAACCGCTTTCGCCACAGTCAAGAACGGCAAACTGACCATCGCCCTTCAACGCCTCAAGGCACCGCTTTGTGGCAAGTATGTCCTCGCTGTCGCCCTCGGCTGGCGCAAGACGGGAATAGTCGCCGGCGAGAAAGTCGGCGACGAGAAGCCGATGTTCATGTGACTTTGATCGCGGAATCCTGACAGAACCTGTTCGCTTGCCGGGTTGAATCGTTGTCATCAAAGAATCTCCTTCGAAAGATCTATCTTAACTCCGCGCACATCGCCCCAACCGCACGGCAAAGCAAATGTTACGACGCAGCCCTCCCGCTTCTTGTCGCCGCGCATCAACGGCACAAGGTCTTCGAGAGAAAGCCCGACAGGAAGCGAAGTCGGAAGTCCCGCAGCGGCGAAGCGCGAAGCAAATTCCTCAGGCCACGACGCCGGGGCAAGACCGCGGCGGACGGCGATCTTCGCCTCTTCGACACAGCCGATCGCTACTGCCTCGCCATGCGAGACGCGGTATCCAGTCGCCTTTTCGATTGCATGCGCGACAGTATGCCCGCAGTTGAGAAGAATTCGGCGCCCAAGCGTCTCAAGTGGATCCTCTCGCACGATCCCAACCTTCACAAGAAGGTTCTGCGCAATCTCCGCAGGAGAAGGAATCTCCAACTTTGAACTTTCAACTTTTAACTTTAAACTTTCAACTCCCCCTATCGCTTCATGCTTGATCATCTCGGCGCGGCCATCGGCGACGAGCTTCGTGGAAAGCGTCTCGAGGAAGTCGGTGTCAATTACTACGAGCCGCGGGAAATGGAAAGCGCCAGCAAGGTTCTTGCCATCTGGAAGATCGCACCCCGTCTTGCCGCCAGTCGACGCGTCAACCATCGAAAGCAGGGTGGTCGGAACATTGATCCAGGAGATGCCGCGCATCCAAGTAGCGGCGGCAAAGCCGGTCAAATCGCCTGTGACGCCGCCGCCAAGCGCGACAACCGTATCCTTGCGGCCAAGCCCTCTCTCTGCAAAGGCGCGCCAGAGTTTGGCGACAGTCACAGGCGTCTTGTGCTCTTCTCCCGATGGAATGATGGCGAAAGGCGAGACACCAAGGCGACCAGACCAGAGCCGAGCGACCGTCTCATCCGCCACGACATTGCGTCCTGCGAGGATTGCAGGCGCAATGCCACGGCCAACGACAACGAGCGACGACTGCGCGTCGAAAAACGCGGCGACGCGGTTCGGAAAAGACGCGTAATGCGCGGCGCGTTCCTTGGCCTTGTCGCCAAGAGGCCGCGACCCAGGCGTCGCGCCAATGCGACGTGCAAGTTCCTCGTCAGAAGGAGTGTCAAGGCAAAAGACAGTGCCGTTCTCTTCGCAAAGCGCTCTGTTCTCGTCGCGCAAAAGAGTGCCGCCACCAAGCGAAACGACAGTAAGAGTTGAAAGTTGAGAGTTTAAAGTTGAAAGTTTTTCAGCGGACGGAGAAATCACATCCCGCAAGACCTTGCTTTCCAAATCTCGGAAAGCTGCCTCGCCACGAGTCTTGAAAATCTCTGGAATCGACACGCCCTCTTCGGCGACAATGCGCTCGTCAAGGTCGACAAAGCCAACGCCAAGCCGCTCGGCCAGCGCCCTGCCAAGCGTAGACTTTCCGCTCGCAGGCGCGCCGTATAGGAAAACAAATCTCTGCAGGCACTTTATTTCGCTTTTCTCGCCCATGCAAAGATTATACCATATTCTACCCTTCGGCGGAGTGAAGACCCTGCCCGTAATAGGCGTTCTTGCCGTGCTTGCGCTGGTAGTGCTTCTCGCCGACGTAGGAAACGAGTTCTGGCGCGTGACGGGCGGCGCAGACCTCTTCGGTGAGCCGCGCCATCTTTGCAATCGCCTCGAGCGCTATCGCATGGTCGACGGCGTCCTGGGGATCCTTGCCCCAAGTGAACGGCGCGTGGCCCGCGACAAGGACGCCGGGGACGGCCGACGGATCGAGGTCGCGAAAGCGCTCGACGATCACGCGCCCCGTGCTAAGCTCGTACGCCTCGTTAACTTCCGCTTCAGTGAGGACACGCGTCACCGGCACAGGTCCGTGGAAAGTGTCTGCATGGGTCGTTCCATAGCACGGAATCTCGCGGCAGGCCTGCGCCCACGCCGTCGCCTCGATGGAGTGGGTGTGTACCGCGCCCTTCACGCCTTTGAAGTTCCTGTAGAACTCGAGGTGCGTCGCCGTGTCGCTCGACGGGCGCAGCTTCCCCTCGACGACGTTTCCGTCAAGGTCGACGACAACCATGTCGTCTGCCGTCATCTTGTCGTAATCGACGCCGCTCGGCTTGATGACCATGAGCTTCTTCTCTGGGTCGAACCCCGAGGCGTTGCCCCATGTGAGGACAACAAGTCCCGACGAGACAAGCCGCTGGTTGGCCGTGAAAACGTCTTCTTTCAACTGTTCAAGCATGATGCGCCTCCATCATCAGTTCTTGCCGATCACGTCCTTGAAGTTCGCGACATAGCGATCAAAGCCCACCATTCCGTCTTCCGTCGGAGCGAGTGTTTCGCTCTCGGCGTCCTTGAACACCTCGCCAGAAAGGAAGTCCTCGAGGTTGCGCGCCTCAGCGCCGTCAGATCTGCGCTTTGCGTAGGCGGCAAGGACAGCCATTCCCCACGGCCCACCTTCGCTCGCCGTCGACATGCACGTGATAGACGTCTTGAGCGCGTCGGCGAGATACTGCTGGGCGACGCCCTTCGTCTTGAATATCCCGCCGTGGCCCATGAGGGAGTCGATAGTAACGCCCTCCCGCGCGAGTATGTCCATGCCGAGCTTCAGCGAGACAAACGCCGAGTAGACCTGCGCACGGAAGAAGTTTGCGAGCGTGAAGCGGCTCTCCGGCTTGCGCACGACCTTGAGCATGGCGTCATCGACTCCAGCGACGGGTTCGCCCGAGAGGAACGGCACCACCACAACGCCACCGCAGTCCTTGTCGCCCTTCTGCGACTCGAGGAAGAGCCGTTCGTAGTCTCCGCCGAGAAGCGGCGCCCACGCGTTGATCTCGTTCGTGCAGTTGTTGCAATGCACCATCGCCACCTCGCGGCCTGTCGGCGTCGTGAGGACGTCAATCTCGGGATAATATCCCTTCATCGCGTCGTCGAGAACGACCATCGCGAAAATCGAAGTCCCCGCCGAGCAATTTCCGGTCCTCGGCGCAACGGCGTTGGTGGCGACCATGCCCGTTCCCGCGTCGCCTTCTGGCGGTGCCATCACTGCACCAGGAAGAAGCGTTCCTGTCGGATCGAGCCACTTTGCACCACACTCGGTAAGGACGCCTGCCTTCTCGCCTGCCTTGAGCACTCGAGGGAGCTTTTCTTTTAGCGAGCCGCCGACCTTAGCGTCAAACGCAGCGAGCATCCGCTCGTTATAGTCGCCAGTCGCCGGGTCAATCGGGAACATTCCGCTCGCCTCGCCGACGCCCATGACATTCTCGCCTGTAAGCCGGTAGTGGACATAGCCCGCGAGCGTAGTGAGCCAGCGCACGGACTTGACGTGCGGCTCGTTCTTCAAGATTGCCTGATAGTAGTGCGCGATGCTCCACCTCTGCGGGACGTTGAACTTGAATAGCGACGACAGCTCTGCCGCGGCCTCAGCCGTCATGACGTTGCGCCACGTGCGGAACGGCACGAGAAGACCGCCCTTTTCGTCGAACGGGAGATATCCGTGCATCATGCCCGACACGCCGAGCGCTGCCAGCTTCGTGAGATGCGCGCCGTATTTCGCCGCAGCGTCGGCAATGCACTTTGCGTATGCGTCGCGCACGCCCGCCTCGACATCTTCGAGCGAATAGCTCCAGACGCCGTCGACCAGCTTGTTCTCCCAGTCGTGCGCGCCCTGCGCGATAACCTTGAAGCCGTCGTCGACAAGCACCGCCTTGATGCGCGTCGAGCCGAACTCAATGCCCATCACTGCCTTGCCCGATTCAATAAAGTCTTTCATGTCTGCTATCTCCTGTCTGTCCTTGAATTAAACATCGTCACGCCCCGACCTTAAGCCGAGAGGCGAGGATCGCGCCGCCAAGCGCCGCGGAATCCGGGACGTCAAGCGTCTCAACCTTCGCGCCGAAGACCGCGGCAATTGTGCCGCGTATGCCCTTCGAGCGGCTTGCGCCGCCAGTCACGCGGATCGTGTCGAACGACCCGATCCAACGCGTGCGCTCGAACATGTTGAGCACCTGCCCGCGTACGATGGCCACGACCTTCTCTGCGTCCGACGCCTCGTCCCAGCGGAAATCGGCCTCTATGCCCGTCGCCTCATGCTTCGGAGTTATCTCCTCCTCGAAATACGGGAACGCCCTTCCCTGGAACCCAGCGGCAAGCTCAAACGCCGTTTCGTCAAAGAAACGGTAGTCGCAGCCGACCATAGCGCGCACCTTCTCGCGGGCAAGCGAGCCGTTCTTGAAGCAGGCGAGCGACATAAAGCCGCCAGAGGGATTTCCGAAGACGTGCCCGCATCCGTCGGGATCAGTCCTGAAGTCGGGCATTGCGGCGAAGAAAGTGTCGCTCGTCCCGAGCGAGATCACGGCGATCCCCGGTTTGTCCGCGCCAGTTCCAACGAGGGAAGCCGGGTTGTCGCCGGTGAACGGCGCAATCGGGATACCGGGCCTCAGCCCGTACTTGGCAAAATACCCAGCAAGTCGCAGATTACAGCTACCGTCGCACACACAAGGCAGCTTCTCCAGAAGCCCAGTCGCTACAAAGTCGCATATCTCGCGATCCCATGCGTCCTTACCAAGATCGAGAAGGTTCATTCCCGCGCCGTCGCCAGTATCGACAGGCGCGTCCGCACCGGCAAGAATGGAGCAGAGGAACGAGCTTACAAGATGTATCCTCTTCGTCGCGGCATACGCAGTCGGGTCGTCCTTTGCGAACTTCATTATCTGAGGGCCGGTAAACCGCTCGATTGCAGGAGAGCCAGTGCGAAGCCGCAGCGCCTCGCCAAATCTCACATCAAGCGCGGCGACCTCAGCGTGTGTCGAGGAGTCCATCCAGATTGGCGCGACGGATCTCGAAAACGCGCCATCAAGCCGTTCGACGAGCGTCCGCCCGTCAGATGGATCGGAGAGCGAGGCGAGTGCGGTAGACCATCCGTCGCCCAAATACACGCTGCCGTGCTGCTGGCCGTCGCCGCTGATTGCATCGATTTTCGACGTGTCGAAAGAGTCGGCGAGTTTCTGAAGCACCTTGTCGAGCGCCGCGACCCAAAGCAAAGGATCCGCCTGCCGGACGAGAGGATCCTCGTTCGGAATAAAACCGTCCGGGCAACCGAACTCTGGAAGGTCTTTCCCGAAATTGACGGAGACGGCCGTGACTACCGACTTGTCTTCGACATTGTAGACGAGCGCCTTTACGCTCTGTGTGCTTGAATCGATTCCAAGTGTCAGCATCTGGCCGTCTCCGCAGATTTCGCCGTTAGACGGCGAAGGGATTCTCGCCCGGATAGAGCTCGCCCGCGGGCTTCGGCGTATTGATGTCGTCGACGCCAAGGAGCTTCAGCGCCTCGAAGAGCGCCTTGCCCGCGTGGGCGAAGCCGTAGGCGCCGTGGTGCGGGAAGCGCTTCTGGATGAGGACGTGACGATAGAACCTCGCGAAGCCCGGGATCGCCGCGACGCCGAGCGAGCCGAAGGAGCAGGGATTCACGTCGAGGAACGAGCCCTCCGCGATGTAGGAGACGAGCTTCGAGTCGCTGTTCGACTGGATGCGGAACATCGTCGCCGCACCCGGCTTGAGCTGGCCTTCCATCGTGCCGCGCGAGATGACTGGCTTGCCGCCGCCCTCGAGACCGCGGTTCATGATGAGCTGGTACTTCATCGACGGCTTCTTGAGGCAGCTCATGCAGGTGTTGCCGCAGTGGAAGCCCATGTAGAGGTCGCGCTTCTCGGCGCCGGCGAGCTTTATGCCCTTCGGAAGAATGTCGTCCGGAACCGAATTGTTGATGTCGAGAAGCGTCGCCGGCTTTTCAGTCGCGCACTCGACCATGTACTCGGAGACTGCGCCGTAGAGATCAACTTCGCACGCAACGGGGATGCCGCGCCCTGTGAGGCGGGAGTTGACGTAGCACGGAACGAAGTGGAAGCTCGTCTGGAACGCCGGCCAGCACTTGTTGGCGAACACGGCGAATTCGGACGCACCGCGCTGCTTCTCGTACCAGTCCATGAGCGCGAGCTCGAACTGCGCGAGCTGAGGCAGTAGGTCTGGGTAAGGGCACTTGGCGCCAAGCTCCTTCTTCATGTCCTTCGCGATAGCGTCGATCTCTGCTTTCCTAGACGCCATCTTGTGGAAGTGCTCGAAGAGGTCGAGTTCGGAGTTCTCCTGAACGTTCACGCCGAGGTCGAAAAGCGGCTGGATCGGCGCGTTGCACGCGAGGAAGTCGTAGGGGCGGGGGCCGAAGCCGAACACCTTGAGGTTCTTGATGCCAAGGACGACGCGGGCAATGTCGGTGAAGTCCTTGAGTTCCTTGACGGCGCCCTTCGCGTCAACGACCGGATACTCGGGGATATAGACCTTGAGACGCCTGAGCCCGACGTTGTAGCTGAAGTTGAGGATGCCGCACAAGGCGTCGCCGCGGTCGGACTTGAGGACGGCCCTGTTCTCCTCCTTCGCGGCAAGGACCATCGTGGGGCCGCCGAACTTCTGGACAAACATGGTGGTCGGGCCCTCGGGGCCGAAGTTGCCGAGGAACATGCAGCACGCGTTGACGCCTTCCTTGCGCGCCCATTCGAGCGCCTTCATCGCGTCAACCTCGTTCTCGATCGTGACAGGGCAGTCGACGACGGCGAGCTTGGCCTTCTTCGCCTCCGCCATCACGGCGGCGACGCGCTTCTTGGTGAGAGTGGCGGGGAAGCAGTCGCGGCTGACGCCAACGACGGCGAGTTTGACCTTGGGCTGATTAATCATAGTTTTTCCTTTTTGAGTTGTTAAATGTTCGAGGTTGAGAAGTTTTTTAACGCAGAGTAGCAGAGAGGCAGAGAGGCAGAGTTGTTTAGGGGTGTGGGGCCATGCCCCACATACAATACGCTCTGCTCCTCTGCGCCTCTGCGTCTCTGCGTTAAAATCATCATAATCCTAATTGAGCCACGTCCAGAAATACGCGTAGGCGGCGAGTACACAGCCAACGACGACGATGGACGCCACGACGTCGATCCAGTTCCAGCTCTCGCGGTTCGCCTTCTTGTACTCGGGCGAGAGACAGCTGAAGTTGAGCCCGTCAAGGTGTGCGTAGTCTGGTGCAGGTGCGGTGAGCGACGCGACGATGACGATGACAAACGACGTGACGAGCAGGATTCCAGAGAAGTAGAAGTCCTGGATGAAAGCGGCCTCTGTCGGCGAGCCCCAGATCGCATTTGCGGCGAGCTTCGCCATGCCGAGGACAAAGCCGAGCCCGAGGCCCCAGCACGCACCGCGCAGGTTCATGCGCTTCCAGAGAAGCCCCGTGAGGAACACGGCGACGATTGGCGGCGCGAGGAACGCCTGCACCGACTGGATGTACTGGTAGAGGCCGCCGCCGGAGATCGCCTTCATGATCGGGAGCCACAAAAGTCCGAGCGCCGTCATCACAATTGTCGTGGTACGGCCGATGACGACGAGCTTCTTCTGCGAAGTCTCGGGCTTTAGCTTCTGGTAGACATCGACGGTGAAGAGGGTCGAGACGGAGTTGAAGAGCGACGCAAGCGAGCTCATAAGCGCCGCGATCATTCCCGCAACGACAAGCCCGCGGAAACCAACCGGGAGAAGAGTCTGCACGAGCGTCGGGAACACGGTGTCGCCGTTCAGCGCGCCTCCCTCCTTAAGCGGGATGGCAAAAGCCGCGCCATTGATGACGACGTGGTTGTGGTGAAGCGCGAAGCCAAGCATGCCGGGGACGAGGAAGAGGAACACAGGCGCAAGCTTGAGGAAGCCGCCCCAGATCGCGCCGCGGCGGGCGTTCGTCATGTTCTTCGCAGCAAGCGTACGCTGGATGATGAACTGGTCGGTGCACCAATACCAGACGCCGATCGTTGCCGAGGCGACTACGACGCCGAGCCACGGAAACGCCTTGTGCGAGAGTGAGTGCCAGAGTCCAAACTGCTCGACATTGCCAGTCGACTTGATCGTCGCCTTGAGGACCTGCCACCCGTCGCAGATGCCCTGCGCCGTCTGTCCGTCGGGAAGCGCAACGCCGGAGTGCCCGAGGTGGTAGAGCGCGAAGCCGGTAACCGACAGGGTGCCCAGGAGGATGATGCCAGTCTGGACGAGGTCGGTGTAGACGACTGCGGAAAGCCCGCCAATTGACGAATAGATGCCGGCGAGCAAGACCGTCGCGACGGCACCGATCCAAAACGACGAAACGACCGTACCGCCGATAGTAAGTTGCACCTCCGGCATCATCACTTCAAAGAAGAGCGCGCCCGCGAATACTGTAACGGAAATCTTCGTAAGAACATACGCAGCAAGCGAGACAAGAGAAAGAATCCACCTGGCTTTCGCGCCAAAGCGCCGCTCAAGGAACTCGGGCATGGTCGACACGCCTGAATTGTAGTAGAACGGGAGGAACACCCAGCTCATCATTACGAGCACCCACGCGTGGAACTCCCAGTGCGACTGCGAAAGCCCCGCGACCGCGCCAGAGCCAGCGAGCCCGATCAGGTGCTCCGAGCCGATGTTTGCCGCGAAGATCGACGCGCCGATCGCGAGCCATCCAACGGAACGTCCGCCGAGGAAAAGGTCCTCGCCCGACTCTATCTTGTTGCGCCTCAGAGAAAACACGACCACTCCAGCCAGCACGCCGAAATAGCCGAGTATCATAAGCCAGTCAATCCACGTCAGCATCTTCTATGTTCCTTTCCCTTGTTTGCGGAAAGTATAGCAAAACCGCGGCAAAACTTCCATCACCCAAATGGGTCATTTTGGGAACACTAATGGCTAACACAATTGGGGGATTGGGCACACGCGTCATTATATGGCGGTCTCAACCCTGAGATGCTCGCAAACTCCGGCTTCGACTTTCACGTTAGTGTCTAAAAGGATTCAGCAGCTGACGACGGCCTCTGAACGTTCGCCATCCCCGTCGAAGGCCGCCGGTCTACGCCGGAGAGTACGCTTGCCGCCATCGCGTCAACGGAAGAAAGCCGAACACGCTCTGGAGCGCGGCATGCGAAGCGGCGGCTATGACGGGCTTCGAACGCAACAGCTACATCGTGAGGATACGGCAGTACGAAAAAAATGAATCGCCGCTGCGGGGCGCCGAGGTGGCGCACTTCGCAGCGGCGACTTGGGCGAGATTCGCCCCTGGATTTAGGCGGTCGCGCCTTCGTCCAGGATCGTGATCTTGCACTTGGCGAAAACGCCGTGGCCGAGATCGATCTTGGCCTCGTACTCGCCGACCTCGCGCAGCGACTCCTCGAGGGAGAACTGACCGCGCTCGATCTTGACTCCACGCTGGGCCTCGATGGCCGCGAGGAGGTCGGTCACGCTGACGGCGCCGTAGAGCTTCTTGCCGTCCGTCGTGCTGGCGGAAACGGTGAGGGCGAGGCCCTCGAGCTTCTTGGCGACCGCGAGAGCGGCCTTCTTCTCCTCGGCGGCACGGGCGGCGCGCTCGGCCTCAAGCTTCTTGAGACGGCGCTTCGCGGCCTCGGTCGCGACGGAGGCGAGCCCCTTGGGGGCGAGATAGTTGCGGAAGTAGCCCGGGGCGACCTTGACGATCTCGCCGGCCTTGCCGAGCTTCTTCACGTTGTCCATAAGCATCACTTCGATATGCATGGCGTATCTCCTTCCGCTTAGGCCATGAGGCCCATGTTGCGGGCGCGCTTGACGCCCTGGCGGATCTGGCGCTGCTGCGCGGCGGTGACGCCGGTGATGCGCGCAGGCAGGATCTTGCCGTAGTCGGTGATGTAGTACTTGAGCGTCTCGATGTCGTTCACGTCGATCTGGTCGTTCGGGCCGAGCGCGGGACGCTTGCGGGCGGCGAATTCCTCGCCTGCCGAGCTGTTGGATTTCTTGAAAGCCATTTTAGTGGTTCCTTTTTAGATTGTCTTATCAGAACGGGATGTCGTCGGGATCGGACTCCAGCGCGTTGGGCTGGACCGCCGGGGATTCCGGCCGCTGGGCGTTGCCGGGCTGCTGAGGCCTCGTCTCGCCCTTTGGCGCAAGGAACTTGACCGCGAGGGCCCTGACCTTGAGCTTCTGGTGCCTGACACCGTCCTTCTCCCAGGTGTCCATCTGAAGGCGGCCCTCGACGAGGACCGGGCTTCCCTTGACGAGAAACTGGCCGCAGAGCTCGGCGAGCTTGTCCCATGCGTCGACGTCGACAAACACGGGGAAGTCCTGCATCTGCCCGTTGCGGTCTCTCCTGCGCTCGTTGACGGCGAGGCCGAGACGCGCGACTTTCATGCCGCTCGACCCGGTCGCGCGAACGTCTGGATCGCGCGTCAGGTTGCCCATCAGAATCACCTTGTTGAAGGAGGCCATCTCAGTTCTCCTGTAAGGTTACGCTTCCTCGGCGACAGGAGCCGCGGCCGCAGCGGCGGCGTCCTTCTTGGCCTGGCGCTCGGCGCGAGCCGCGCGCTCGGCGGCGATCTTCGCCTCACGGCGCTCGTCGACGGCGAGAATCTGAACGCGGAACACCTCTTCGACGAGGTGGTAGCGGTTGACGAGCTCGTCGACCTTGGCGGGATCGAGCTCCATGCGAACCTTGACATAGACGCCGCTGTCGCGCTTGCCCATCGGGCGAGAGAACGAACGGCGGCCGAGGGAAACCTTCTCGAGGATGTTTCCGCCGACGCGGGTCACTTCCGCAAGGGCCTTCTCGAGATTCGCCTCGAGGACGTCTTCCTTCGCAATGCCGACGAAGATGTAGAGAGCATCGTACTTCTTCATTACTTCTTCTCCTCCTTCTTGTCGGCCGCAGCGGCCTCCTCTTCCTTGCCCTTCTTGATGACCTCGGGAGCAGCGGGTGCCGCACCGGCCGCCGCAGCAGCGGGAGCGCCACCGGCAGCAGGAACGTCATCCGGGGCCTTGATGACGGCCACGGGAACTTCGCCGCGCGTGACGACGGTCTGCTTGTCGCCGAGCTTGAGGTCGCGGACGAACAGCGTCTGGTCGAGACCGAGCGCCGAAACGTCAACCTCGAACTTCTCCGCGATGTCGGTCGGCAGGCAGTCGACGTCGACCGTGCGGAGCGTCTGTTCGAGGACGCCGCCGCCGAGCTTCACGCCGACAGGTTCGCCCACGAGGTACAGCGGAACAGTGACGCGGACCTTCTCGGTCAGCGACACTTCGCTGAAGTCTACGTGTATCGGGGTTCCGGCGAGGACATCGTTCTGCATTTCGCGCATGAGCGCGGGAACTTCCTTGCCGTCGAGATCGAGCGTGACCAGGAGCTGCTTGCTCGCGTGGCCGCGCGTCGCCATCATGAAGTCGTGCGCAGGGAGCTTGATCAGCT
>Ga0265298_10002665_pt1 | contig 24450 bp, 17 predicted proteins | sample AusTroGonzalo_MG_3_FD_193486 | JGI IMG/M metagenome (GOLD analysis project Ga0265298, IMG submission 193486) | Bovine rumen microbial communities from tropical cattle in Woodstock, Queensland, Australia - Gonzalo_01 | ecosystem: Host-associated > Mammals > Digestive system > Stomach > Rumen ...
GTGGCGGCGCCTTCTCGAACAGTGTCAGCCAGAGCTATTCGCGCAACAACTCGTGGACGGGCAACATGAACCTGCAATGGACCATCGACTCGCTCACCACCCTGTCGTTCCGTCCTAATGTGAGCATCTCGAGCAACGACAATCAGAATGGGTCCAACTCGGCTTCGTTCAATGCCAACCCCTATGAGTATGTGCTCGACCCACTGAGCAACGAGGGACTCAGTGACCTGAACAACGACAGTCTGGTGGTCAACAGCCGACAGAACAAGTCGCTGAGCTGGGGCAACAATCGCAACCTGAGTGCGCAAGTCCAACTCTATCGTCGCATGAACAGCAACGGCCGTAACATCGCCCTCAGTGGCAATGTGAACTATAGCGATGGCGACAACCGAAATGCCAACCTGTCGGGCGTGCATCTCTACCTGCAGAAGAACGCCCTGGGTCAGGACTCCACCTATCAGACCAACCGCTATACCACATCGGATACTAAGAACTACAGCTTCTCACTGGGAACCACCTATACAGAACCTATTTACATCTTCCCACGAAAGGTGGAGCCAGTGGACAGCACCCAGCGCCAACGTGGTCCCTTCGGCAATCGTGGCATGCGACGCATGGTGGGCCAGGAGGGCATCTTCCTGCAGGCCAACTATCGCTTCAACTATAGTTATCAGAAGAACGACCCCAGCACCTACGACCTCCTGGGCATGAGTGAGCTGGAGTTCCAGAACGCCCTGCAGGACTATCGCGACTTCGGATTCCTGCCAGAGAACTACGAGGATTTCCTCTCTACGAGTCTCAGCCGCTATTCTGAGCGTACGGAATATAGCCACAATGCCGACATCCAGTTGCGCATGAATCGCGAGAAATACAACCTGAACGTAGGCGTCAACCTGCAGCCTCAGCGCTCGCACTTCATCCAGCAGTATCTGGGCATGCCTGTCGATACTGTGCGCACGGTGGTCAACGTATCGCCCACCCTCAACCTGCGCTATCGCTACGACCAGTACACCAACCTGCAGGTACAGTTCCGTGGCAACATGTCGCAGCCCTCTATCACCCAGTTGCTCGATATCTACGACGATACCAACCCCCTGTCGGTCACCATGGGTAACCCAGGACTGAAGCCGTCGTTCAACTACAACCTGAGCTTCAACTTCCAGAAGCAGCGCAAGCAGGTGCTGGTTGAGGACAGTCTGGGCTTCATGATTCCCAAGCCTCAGCGCCACTGGAGTTTCAGTTCTAATGGTGGCTATCAGATAACCACCAACTCGATTGGCAACATCGTAACCTACGAGGCGAACACAGGTCGTCGCATCAGTCGTCCAGACAACTACAACGGCAACTGGAGCGCCAATGCAGGCATCACGTTCAACATGAACCTCGACACGCTAAACCGTTGGGACGTCAGCGGCAGCATCCGAGGCGACTATCGCCATCAGGTGGGCTTCGTCAATCAGAACCGTACGGAGACACCCGATCGCAATGTGACCCACAGCGTCAACCTGTCGCCCGACCTCTCACTGAGTTTCCGCAACAGCTGGCTCAACATCTCGTTCAACGTGTCAACAACCTATGCACACACGGAGAACCGTCTGCAGGCATCGCGCAACCTGACCACATGGAACCACCGTTATGGCGGCAACGCACGCGTCACCTTCCCCTGGGGCACCAACCTCTCAACCGACTTCCACGTATGGAGCAAGCGAGGCTATGCCGACGAGACGCTCAACACCAACGAGATGCTGTGGAATGCCCAACTGTCACAAAGTTTCCTGCGTGGCAAGGTGCTCACCGTCATGCTGCAGTGGTACGACATCCTGAACCAGCAGTCTAACTTCACCCGTACCATCAATGCCAATGGCTGGAACGACCGTGAGGTCAACGCCATCACATCGTATGCCATGCTCCACATCAGCTATCGCCTCAATCTCTTCGGCGGACGAAGCAGTGCCAACCGTGGTGGCTTCGGCGAAGGCCGTGAGATGCCTGAGGGAGGTCGTGGTGGTCGTGGAGGCTTTGGCGGAGGTGGCCGTCCTGGTGGCGGTGGCTTTGGCGGAGGCGGAGGCTTCGGAGGCGGAGGCCGATTCTAATAAGCCCAATACAACACATTAAAGACTTCATACAATAAAGAAAAATGCGGCAGGAACTTTTGTTTCTGCCGCTTTTTCTTTATCACGTATTTTTTTATGCTTACAACACAAAGGAAAGATAGAGTGAACCAGTGGTCATAGAAGCGAATATCTCATCGTCAAAAAGAAGGTCCTTCACTAAGTTCAAAGCACGGTAATTGAACTTGGCGCCAACACGCAAAAAGTGGCGCCCCATGCCAAACTCATAGCCTGCAGCAGCATAGATACCTGAGACCTGCGAAATAGAAACGCCACCATTCACATATGGCCTATTCATGCCACTCGTTGGAAAACGATAAATGAGTCCATAGTTCACCTCCAACCATAATTTCTGTTTCTCATTGTAATTATACCCCATAAGATTGGTTCGGTCATCATACAAGCCTACCAATACCATGGCCTGATGCGACAGGTTGGGAATCCTTCGTGGAAAAGCGAACTCACCACCCAAGCCTATATAAGGCATCTGAGTCTGAAAAGAGTAGCCATCGTACTTTATCTTTCCCTTACTGAAACCCAACTCGGCAAACAGCTTTGGATTATAGAACGATGCCTTATTGCTGTTATACTGAAATACCATGCAGTCGCCTGCATCCTGACAGTACTTCTCGTTATAGCGACGGGTTGTCCTCACCAAATTTGCTGCTGTGATGTTTCTATGCCAAAGATCCTCTGTCGCCTCTGTACTAATGTACATAATCTCAGCCGCCTCACGCAGGTTTTCGCGTTTTCGCTTAGCTGCATCCTCTTTTCTATATTTCTCATAGTCATCCTCCCTGATGGTAGCCACTTTGCCCTTACCATCCACCATATAATATAAGGTCTCCTTATCGTCCTCATGACGATAGAGGCTGACGCCACCTTTCAAAAGATATTCTGCGAAAAACGTGTTGTCCTTACCGTTGAGAGGCAACGTACGAGTAACATAATATACCCCACCTTCGTGCAGTCGATAGCCCTGAATCTCACCTGGACGATAGATGCGATACGTCGTCTCGCCATCCTTCTGGAAATGACAAGCCTCAGCATTCTCCTTACCAGTCAGATAGTCTATCGTACCCCAAAGGGTATCGTTGTCATTGGTAATCACATAACCCCTCACTGGGTTCCTCGGCTCTGTCGTCTGCTGCGCCATCGCACTACTCACCACCGCCATCAGCAGTAGGTTCACAAAAAGCAATCTTTTCATCATTCTATCCTTATTCTTTTCCTATTTTTATTAATAATTGCAAATATATATCTCGTTTTTCTTTCATGATTGAGGGGACAGGCGTGAAGTGATCATTTTGTCAACTTTTGAATCACTCCAAATGAAATACCTGTTAGCACAGGGGGACAGTCCCCCTGTGCTATCACTGTGCTCACAGGATCCAAAGACTGCTAACCTCATTCTACAATTATCCCATCAGGAAACTCTGCATGATAGCATTTTAAATCGTCATTTGTTATACGACTATCATTACTCTCTATCGCCAGTTGCAGATAACTATACATTAAACACTTCACATTATCACTCATCTCAAAATGATTATACTTGTACAAATCATGAAGAGCTAAATATGCATTATAATATGCTGGTAAATAACCATACTCTGCAGCCATCATTACAGACAAGTCAAAATAATCAGGATGCGAAGGAGTCTTGCTTCTTCTCTCTTCCACTATTTTATTATATTTGACTGTATCACCAAAACTATAAGCAGTTGAGTAATCACTATAAGGATGAATATAATTGGAGTATTTTTTATCCACCTTTGATTCAGAGAAACAGAAGCCTAAGACAAAACTTATTATAACAACACCACAATAAAATAAAGAGCGATTTATTTTTATTCTTTTTATCATTTTCACTTTTTCATTATTTAACCACACTGAACGCTTCACATTTTTTCAAATAATTATTTAATGGAACAAATGCACGTGGATATCGTTTCATACTATCTTCACAATATAAGTTATAAACCTGTATCATATCCTTCCTAACATCCTTTTTATGGACCTCATACACAATCAATATATATGGAAACCGATCAACGCTAGCTTCACTTATTATGTCAGTCATTATATTTGTATCACCATCCTTAAGAACTGCTTCTTCATAATCATACAAATCATAACATGATATCCAATTATAATTTGAAATCCTTTGCTCCTCTGGTGTAGGTTGGGGTATCTTTTTTTTAACAAACACTCCCATACTTACTCCAAAAATGAACAAAAATACTGTCAACAATCCTTTTTTCATTATTCTTTCTTTTTATTATCTTGATGAGACTCTCTTCTATTTTTTCCTTTCAATCCAGGTTGGGCTGTTGCAGGTAAAGTTCCTATTTGTTCTCCATCTCTGTAAACTATCCATTTCCCAGATTCCTTTTTAATAACTTTCTTACTATTCTTTTCAATAAACACCTTATCATTAACGCAGGAACCGTTTTGATTAGTGACCAAAGATGCATTTGGTGCAATAAACACTATATTTTTGTCCTTGAACAATTCATCTTCGGACAGTTTCTTGGCCAATTCAGATGATGAACATGAATGCAAAACAATAGTCAGATTTTTACCTTTACTTTCTTTCCATTCTGTACTACTTGTTAATACGTTTTCATGAAAATCACTTGCATTAGAAATATTTGTACCAGCTTTAATTGCCCAAGCAAAATTTGCATAATGATCAGATCTCACTCCATGCGCCCATATATTCAATACGCCTGGTGTATGATCCGGATACAAGTTATAGTCGGAATACTTAGTTTCATGTGCATTAAGATATTTCTTTTTTTCTTTCCATCTGGATCCACATAGTTCACAGGATCATTCATACAATACGCATACGGACTGACATTGTAGTATTTCTCTGCCAGTGGGTCAACCCTGTCCCACACGGGCAGGATGGGGCTGTATTGCCTTGCGCCATAGTCATATGTATTCAAGCCATGCATTATATCGAATTCCTTTCCATTATATTTATACGGCTGATTGCACTCATTTATTGTATAAGGGTCATATATTATTTGATTTCCATAGGGATAATAGTCGTTTTTCAGAATCACTGGGACTGGTCTTTGATTCTTTAGGGAAATAGCACGGAATAAGATGTCTGCCCCACTGATTAGAGACAAATAACAACCCTAACAAAAAACTACATTTAAAAACCATATATAAAAGACTTTTAACGTTGTCAAATTGTTCTTGGTTGAATAAACCGCTGCAAAGATAATTAAACATCTGGACACTGACAAATAATTTTTGTGAAAATTTTGTAACAAGCACAAAAAAGCGACATAAATCCAGGCCAAGTTTCACCTGCCTTTTTACCCCCCAAAATTGCGCGAAACCCCTGGTACCATGGGGTTGGTACTCACAGTACCAACTCAATACCAAAATCTGGTACGCACAGTACCAACGCTTGGTAGCGTCAGTACCAAGCCTTGGTAGCCACACTACCAAGCGTTGGTAGCCAGGCTACCAAAGGGTGGTAGTGTGGCTACCAAAAAGCGGTAGCGTGGATACCAAAGTTTGGTAGTCACGTTACCGCTGTTTTGTACCAAAGAAAAAGATGTTCGGATGGTGCGCTTTATTTCGTCGTTTCCCCCTTAACTCGCACTAACCAGCCTATCTGAGGGATGAGCATGTTAGCCTTCTCGTCGTCCAAGGCACCGATGAAACCAGACATCAGCTCCATGGGTGTCTCACTCATGATGGCACCACTGAGGGGTTCGATGATGCGATACTTAAAGTCGACACGCACAAACTCAGCAGGCATGCTCTTGGTGTGGGGCACCATGTCGAGCGTATTGCCATACTCCGTGGGGAAGAACTTCAGTATCCAGCCATCGAGCATAGTAGGTCTGTCTCCAGAGCAAGGACGAACAGTTGCAAGCCCGTCCACCCGCTGCTTCTTCACCATCTCCTGCCAGAACCTCTGATTAGGTTTCCCTTCGGCCGTCTTGATAAACTCGTTGAGGATGGGCTCCAGACTCTGCGTCCATTCGCTAAGTCCGTATTGTCCCAATTTCTGTGTCTTGCTGAGCACAGCGCGCCAGTCGTCGGGCGTGCCCTGCAGGGTGACGCTGGGGATGCCACAACCCAGTCGGACAGCCAGATAATCGAAGTACGACTTCATGCTCTCCATCAGCGTGATTTGCGAGGCGATACGCTCCACAGGCGTCGTCGTTGAGAAGTCGGCCGCGAGGACCTGAGCCACCTCGCCCTTCGTATGGCGTTCAATCTCCTTCGAGAAGTTGTTCATCAGTTTGCCCCAGTCGGCCTCAGACGACAGCAGGTTGTCCTTCGTCTCAACCGCCAGGTCCTGCTTTCCCTCGTGATAAACCAGTTGCGAACGAAGCTCCTCGCTGTGGGCATTCACATAACGGGCGAATCCCTGACTGATCAGCAGCCACATCATATCGGGCGACAGCGTGACGCTTTTATGCTCGGCATAGGCCTTCACCATGCACTGGAAGAAAGCATCTTTCACTACGATTCGCAGGTTCTGGGCATCGGCAAAGCTCATGGCCACCACATGCTGGTCGTCCACCTTGACGCCATCCTGGCCAAGCAGATACTGAGCAGCCAACCGACCATCATAGTGGGCCACCACCGTTTTATCCAAAGCCTTCAGGTTCTCGTCCACCTTAAACGTGATGCTGTTCACCTGCTGCTTCTTCGCACGCTTTTGTTTGATGATTGGGGCAATGCGCGAGGTTGGCACAACATACGTTGCTTGCTCTGTCGGCAGGTCTTCCTCAACCACTACTCCCTCGAACTCACTCATATCAACCTTGCCATGATTACGACCTGTCAGAATACGGGGATCGCTCTTTTTCTCGTAGGCCTTCACCTTGGCAAGGAGGTCGTCAGGAAGGGTCTTTATAGGTTTTGTGGTAATCTCAAGCACACCATTCCAGCCCTGACTCCCATAGACGGCAGTGGCAGCAGCATCCTTTAGCACGCGGATAGACTCGACGGTTTGATTATCCAAATGGAGTATCTTCTGGAATTCATCCTTAGTGGCATGTTTCCATACCTCATCATCAAGTTTTAAATGAGTTTTCTTACCATTCAACACAATGAGGGGAGAGTCGTCACCATCAGAAGAAGACATTTCCGATGTTCCACGAAGGCGCACATTCTTGCCTGAACCAAGATTGCCATCATTCTTAACGATGTCCAGACCTACAACGCGGCCCTGCAGGGCCTCATCAATACTTGTATAGCCAAGTCCTTCATACTCGCGCATCTCAACTCGACGGATTGTGTCAAGGGGTTGGACCACCTCATCACGACCATCATCGATGCCCGTCACTCTGTCCAGATCGCTGTTCTGTTCGTAGGCCTTCACCTGAGCAATCAACTGAGCAGACAACACCTTCACCGTATCTTTCTTTTCGACACGTGCAATCTTCGAGCGAATCGCCTTGACTTCCTCGGCCTTCTCAGCTATTGCAGTAGCGATGGGACTTTCTGCTATCGGTTCCTCAGTTGTTGTTTCCTCGATGACACCTTCTGCTAACATGGTCTGAGCCGTGAGCAGAGGCTCCTCGACCAACTCGTCCTTCATGCTGAGCACAAAGAAGAGCAATAGCGAGGCAGCAATACCCATGCCACCCAGCCAGGCATACAAGGTGCGACGACTTTTCTGGGGAGCAGCCTCCTTGTTGATCACCTCGCTCTCGAACTTTGCCCACTCGTCGTTGACATCGGGCATTCCAATCTTCTTATCGATATCTTCTGTTTTCATGTTACTTAGCAATTTTAAGGGTTCGTCTAATCTTGGCCAGCGACTGCGTGATGTGCTTGTTGACAGCCGACGCGCTGATGCCCAGCACCGTGGCCGTCTCCTGGTAAGTCATCTCGTCGTCGTAATGCAATTGCAAAACACGCCTGTCCTGCTCCGTCAGGTTACTGTCGATCACTTGCTGAAGCTGCTGCATCAGCTCATCATGTTCAGCCTCCTCGCTCTGGGCCATCCTGTGCTGCATCTCCAACTCCATGCGTCGCTGCAACTGTCGCTGCTTCAGCAGATACAGGCATTGATTGCGGGTGGCCGCCAGCAGATAGCCTCGGATGCTCTCACTGCTTATCTGGGGTTTATTCTTCCAGATAAGTGTAAACACCTGGTGCACAGCATCCTTGGCATCGTCGGCATTCTCAACCAGCGAGAAGGCCATGCGATACATGTGTGGATAGTTGTCCTTGAACAGGTGTTCAAACGCTTGTTTGTTGTAGTCCATACTTCTGTTTTGGTCTCATTGTTTGTCTATAAGACCCACAAGTGGCCCAATCAAATACCCCTCAATGCAAAAAAATTGCTAAGGCTTTTAGTTATTATACCTTATTATATATATTATATAGTTCTGACAATCTTCAGATAGTCGTCGTAGGGAATAAAGCGTCCACCCATAGAACGCAGGTGGGGCGTTTCAAGCTGACAGTCAATAAGAGTTCCACCCAGTTGATGAAAGGTTGGGGCCAAGTGGATCAAGGCCAACTTCGAGGCGCTGGGCACCAGCGAGAACATGCTCTCGCCAAAGAACGCCCTGCCCAGTTGCACGCCATAGAGTCCACCCACCAGTCGCGCCATGTCGTTGTCAGCCGTTTTCTCCCACACCTCGACACTTGCGGCAAAGCCCTGTCGATGGAGTTCCGTATAGGCCTCGATGATGTAAGGACCCAGCCAGGCGCCATCCTCACCGTCACGGTTCTGGGCAGTGGCGCAGCCACGGATAACGCCATCGAAATCCTGGTTAAAGGTGACATGATAACGCCCTTGACGCATCAACTGGCGCATGGAGTGACTCACATGCACCTCGTCAGGAAAGATGACGAAGCGCTGCAGCGGACAGAACCACAATGGTTCCTCCTGATCGCGATACGAATACCAGGGGAAGAAGCCATTGCTATAGGCCAGCAACAGGCGGTCAACTGAGAGGTCACCCCCCACAGCCACCAGTCCGTCTTCCTCGCCCAAGTGGGGGTCAGGGAACCAAAGGTTATCGTCTAATTGATATACTGCCATAAAATCTCTGTGCAAAGATACTTATTTTTTTTCTTTCACCATAATTAATTATGGAACAAATAAAAAAAAGCAGCCTTACGCAGGCTGCTGATACGAAAAAAGCCCGATAAAAATCGGGCTTCTGAGTTGCGGAGGCAAGACTCGAACATGCGACCTCCAGGTTATGAGCCTGGCGAGCTACCAACTGCTCCACTCCGCGATATTTAACCATGATTAAACAGGCCTTTCCTGTTTTGCGGGTGCAAAGGTACGACTATTTTCTGAGATATCCAAATTTTGATGCGACTTTTTTGCATTTTTCCACTTTTTCAGGCAAAAAGCTTGGCTATTTCAAATAAAAGACGTACTTTTGCACAAGATAGCCATTGTGTGCAATGGCAATATGAACAACTCAGAAAGGAGAAAGAGAGAGATGTCAATATCTAAGACGCGACAACTGCTTGTGGACGTGGCCCGTCAGTTGTTTGCCAAGAACGGACTCGAGAACACCACGATGAACGACATCGCCCAGGCCTCAGGCAAGGGGCGTCGCACATTGTACACCTACTTCAAGTCGAAGGAGGACATCTATTATGCCGTCATCGAAACCGAGTTGGAACGCTTGAGCGACAAGCTCGACGAGGTGGCCGCCCGCAAGATCAGTCCACAGGAGAAGGTCATCGAACTGATCTACACCCACCTGAGCATGATTCGCGAGACGGTGGTGCGCAACGGTAACTTGCGTGCCGAGTTCTTCCGCAACATCTGGATGGTGGAGAAGGTGCGCCGTCACTTCGACGATGCCGAGGTGGAACTGTTCCGCAAGGTGTTTGCCGAGGGCAAGGAGGATGGCGAGTTCGACATTGACAATGTGGACCTGGTGGCCGACATCACCCACTATTGTATCAAGGGACTGGAAGTACCTTATATATATGGACGCATCGCACACGGCATGACCGAAGAGGCCACGAAGCCTCAGGTGGCCAAGTTTGTGTATGGCGCCCTGGGAAAGAAGATTAAGCAATAACATTATTATAATAAACATTAAGAAATGGGATTATTAGAAGGTAAGACAGCGCTGATCACTGGTGCTGCACGCGGTATCGGAAAGGCTATCGCACTGAAGTATGCCCAGGAGGGCTGTAACATCGCATTCACCGACCTGCAGGTGAACGAGGAGACAGAGAAGGAGATTGCCGCTCTGGGCGTAAAGGCTAAGAGCTACGCTTCGAACGCTGCCGACTTTGCTCAGACCGAGGAGGTTGTGAAGGCTGTCAAGGAAGAGTTTGGTTCTATCGATATTCTGGTGAACAACGCTGGTATCACCAAGGACGGACTGATGCTGCGCATGACTGAGCAGCAGTGGGACGCAGTGATTGCCGTTAACCTGAAGAGCGCATTCAACTTCATCCACGCTTGTGTGCCCGTGATGATGCGTCAGCGTGGTGGTTCTATCATCAACATGGCTTCTGTTGTTGGTGTTCATGGTAATGCTGGTCAGGCTAACTACGCTGCCTCAAAGGCTGGCCTCATCGCCCTGGCTAAGTCAATCGCCCAGGAGATGGGTCCCAAGGGCATTCGCGCCAACGCCATCGCTCCTGGCTTCATCGAGACAGCTATGACCGCTGCCCTGCCTGAGGACGTTCGCAACGAGTGGAAGCAGAAGATTCCCCTCCGTCGTGGTGGACAGGTGGAGGATATTGCCAATGTAGCTACCTTCCTGGCTTCTGATCTGTCAAGCTATGTAAGCGGTCAGGTTATCCAGGTTGACGGTGGTATGAACATGTAAGAAACAAGAAGTAAGATGTAAGAAGTATGGAGGTCGTTTACGAGGACAACCATATTATTATAGTCAACAAACAGAGTGGGGAGATCGTGCAGGGAGACAAGACTGGCGATCGCCCCCTCTCTGATTTGGTGAAAGACTACATCAAGGAGAAATACCAGAAGCCTGGCGAGGTGTTTCTCGGCGTGGTGCACAGACTGGACCGACCTGTGAGCGGACTGGTGGTGTTTGCACGCACATCGAAAGCCCTGACCCGACTGAACAAGATGTTTGCCGAGGGAAAGGTGCACAAGACCTACTGGGCACTGGTGCAGAACTGTCCGAAGGAGCCTGAAGGCACCTTGGAACACTGGCTGGTGCGCAACGAGAAGCAGAACAAGAGTTATGCTTACGACAGAGAGCGCCCTAACGCCAAGAAAGCCATTCTGAAATACAAGGTGATTGGCAGGACGGACAACTACACACTGGTAGAGGTGCAGTTGATGACAGGCCGTCACCACCAGATTCGCTGTCAGCTATCCACCATGGGCTGCCCCATCAAGGGCGATCTGAAGTATGGCGCCAAGCGTTCGAACCCTGACGGCAGCATCTCGCTGCAGAGTCACCGTGTGGAGTTCGAGCACCCTGTGAGTCATGAAACAATAATCATTGAGGCTCCCCTGCCCCACGACACGCTGTGGCAGGCCATTGCACAGAAACATTAGAACGTGAAGAAAAGACTCAAACGCCTAACCATTTTCCTGGTCATAGCGGTAGTAGCCATCTGCGCGCTGCCGTTTATCATCTATGTGCCCCCCGTACAGCGCTGGCTGGTGAAGGAGGCCACAGAGATTGCCTCTGAGCAGACGGGAATGGACATCAGTATTGAGGGCGTGAGTCTGAGTTTCCCACTGGACCTGAGTCTTGACGGAGTACTGGTGAAACAGGAAAACGACACAATAGCAAATATTGGCAGCGCAGTGGTTGACGTACAACTGATGCCACTCCTGGAAGGGCGCGTGGCTGTTGACATTCTGGAGATACAACAGGCGCACATCAACACACTAAGCATGATTCCTGATGTGCAGGTGAAAGGCTGGATGGGACTTCTGCAAATGAACCCCAGCCTCATCAACCTGGCCACAGGTGATGTGAACCTGAGTAAGGCCACGCTGGCTGATGCCGACATTACGGTGCTACTGAGCGATACGGCCGAGGTGGACACCACAGAGACAGGGCCCACGCCCTGGCGCATCAACTTTGATGCCATCAACATTGAACATTCGAAAATAAACATACACATGCCAGGCGACTCTATGCTCATTGGCGTAGAGGCAGGCAGCATGCTGGCAAAGAACGGCCGCATCAACCTGGCCGACAACCGTTATGAGGTGGGTGCATTCAAATGGGAGCAAGGACGACTGGTGTTCGACCTGCCCTTTGAGCCATACACACGAAACATGCTCCACCCCAACCTGATGGACTACAGTCACATGGACGTGAGCAGCATTAACGTGGCCATCGACTCGATTCTCTATACAGACACCATCACGAAGTTGAACATTGCGCATGCCGCCCTTCACGAGGTGTGTGGACTGGACGTGACTGAGATGAAAGCGCCTGTGACCATTGACGGCACGGGCATCCGACTGCCATGGCTCATGCTGCGAACGCCATACACGAGCATCACGGGTAAGGCCGATGTGGACTTCAACGTGGCCGACGACGTAAAGCCTGGACGCATGGACATCAAGTTGGACGCACAGATGGGTAAGCAGGACATGGCGTTCTTCTACGACGGCATTGACACACGACACCTGCCGGAATGGCCTCTGATACTGAAAGGACAGGTGCAAGGCAACCTGCAGCAGGCACAGTTCGACATCGACCAACTGACATGGCCCACACTCTTTGAGGCGGCTGGTAGTGGCATGGTGAAGAACGTGATGGACATGGACCACCTGCTGGCGCAACTGCAACTCAGGGCGAAATCGTACGACGTGAAGCCGCTGCTGCGCACGTTCGACGTGCCTCAGGATGCCTTCTCGATTCCCTCTGGACTGGCCATCGACGGAACGGCCAGCGTCAACGGCTCGCTTTATGCCACCGACCTGGTGGCTACGCTGGGACAGGCTCGCGCCACGCTGACGGCCAACTTCGACCAGCGACAGATGGCCTACGATGCCAAGGGCGACATCAGCAGTCTGAACCTGGGACAGTTCCTGCCTGGCATGGGATTGGGCATGCTTGATGCCGACTTCGCCATGAAAGGCACTGGCACTGACTTCTTCAAGCCAGGTGCATGGCTGAATGCTGACGCCAATATACGTCACCTGGTATATAACAGGAAGAACATGGACGACATCCGACTGCAGGCCAACCTGAAGAACGGACATGCCATGGCAGACATCATGGCTTGCAACAAGATTATAGAAGGTACCATCAACCTGGATGCCACACTGGGCAAGGAGGGCAAGCGCGACATACTGAAGTCGACCATATCGACACAACTGGCCCATCTGGACCTATTCGCACTGGATGTGACAGAACACCCACTGACCATAGGTCTGTCTGGCGATGTGGAGATGAGCAGTAACATGGACGATACGCACTACCTGAGCGGACTGATGGAACATATCTATCTGCGCGACTCGCTACATACTTATCATCCTGAGAAGGTGGGACTGCTATTGCGAGCTAACCCTGATACGACCTACGTCCGTGCACAGAGTGGCACACTGATTATCAAGATGGATGTCAGTGGTGGCTATATGCCACTGATGGATCAGCTGGCTGCGCTGGGCGACAGTATCAACACGCAGATGCATAAGCGCGTGATCAACACGGATGTGTTTAAGGAAATGCTGCCTGTGGCTCGCCTCTATGTGAGCAGTCAGCAGGGCAACCCCGTGGCCAACTTCCTGAAGGCGGCTGCCAACATTGATTTCAAGGACCTCTTAATCAATATCACGACATCGCCAGAGAAGGGTCTTAACGGTGAGGCGCATCTTTTGGGCCTCAACGCAGACTCCACACGTATCGACTCTGTCTTCGTGACACTGATAGACAAGCCCAACCACGGACTGACGTTCCAAGGACGGGTGGCCAACAACCGCAAGAATCCGCAGTTTGTGTTTACGGCTCTGATAGACGGACTCTTCCAGGAGCACGGCATGAGCATGGGTCTGCGTTTCTTTGACCGTGACCAGCGTATGGGTCTGCGACTGGGTGCCAAGGTTGAGATGGAGCAGGACGGCCTGCGTTTCCACCTGTTGCCTGAGCGCCCCACCATTGGTTATCGCGAATTTGCATTGAACAAGGACAACTTCCTGTTCCTGAGGAACGACCTGAAACTGCAAGCCAACGTGAGTCTGCTGGCCGACGACGGAACGGGTGTCAGAGTGTATTCGGAGGAACAGGACTCTGTTATGCTGCAGGACCTGACCATCAGTCTTAACAAGTTCGACCTGGACCAGCTCACCACGGCTATCCCTTATGTGCCGCATATCACAGGTTTGCTGAACGGCGACTATCACCTGACGATGAACGAGAACAAGCAGATTTCTGTGGCCAGCGACATGGAGGTGAGAAACATGACGTACGAGGGATGCCGCATGGGTAACATCAGTACGGAGTTTGTATACCTGCAGCGCGAGGACGAGACGCATGCTGTAGAGGGAACACTGATGCAGGACGGCAAGGAGATTGCCATGCTGAGTGGTAGTTATAAGAACAAAAAGGTGACGGACGGCCATGAATACCTGACGGCAACACTCACGCTGACACAGGCCCCGCTGAACCTGATAAATGGTTTTATTCCTGACCAACTGATTGGCTTGGAAGGTGTGGCCGAGGGTGAGATGAGCATCGAGGGTTCGCTGAGCAATCCGAACGTGAACGGCGAGGTATACCTGGAGTCGGCCTACTTGTTCAGTCAGCCCTATGGCGTGCGCCTGCGTTTCGACAACGACCCAGTGCGTATCCAGCAGTCGAAACTGCTTTTGGAGAACTTCACCATGTATGCCTACAACGACAACCCACTGAACATCATGGGTGAGATTGACTTCCACGACCTGGGCAACATGACGATGAACATGAGAATGAGGGCACAGGACTTCCAGCTGATCAACTCGAAGCAGACGGCCAACTCGATTGCCTTTGGTAAGGCATTCGTGAACTTCTTCGCTTCGATGCAAGGACCTGTGGACCGCCTGAAGATGCGTGGCCGACTGGATGTGCTGGGCAATACAGACCTGACTTACCTGTTGTTGGATTCGCCTCTGTCGACCGACAACCAGATGGACGAGCTGGTGAAGTTCACCGACTTTAACGACACAACCCAGACGGTGGTACAACGCCCACAGCCAGAGGGTCTGGACATGGACCTCCGCATCAGCATTGACCAAGGTGCTCATGTGAAGTGTGGCCTCAACGTGGACCAGTCGAACTACGTGGAGCTGTTTGGCGGTGGCGACCTACGCATGAAGTACAATAATACGGATGGCATCCTCATGACTGGACGCTACACACTGACCAGCGGACAGATGAAATACTCGTTGCCAGTGATTCCACTGAAGACCTTTAATATTCAGGAGGGAAGCTTCGTGGAGTTTACAGGCGATGTGATGAACCCCACACTGAACATCACGGCAACAGAACGCCATACAACGGCTGTAGGACGGGAAGGCGAACCCACCAGGAGTGTGGCCTTCGATTGTGGTGTGACCATCACGCGCACGCTGCAGGATATGGGACTGCAGTTCATCATCTCGGCACCTGAGGACTATACGGTGAACAGCGAGTTGAATGCCTTGTCTGTGGAACAGCGTGGCAAACTGGCTGTGACCATGTTGACCACGGGCATGTATATGGCCGAAGGCAACAACAGCTCGTCGTTGATGAACAATGCCTTGAGTGCCTTCCTGGAGAGCGAGATCAACAACATCACGGGTAATGCCCTGAAATCGGTGGACCTGAGCATCGGACTGGACAACAATACTGATGCCACGGGACAGTCGCACACAGACTACTCGTTCAAGTTTGCCAAGCGTTTCTGGAACAACCGCATGAAGGTGCAGATTGGCGGTAAGGTATCATCGGGCAACGAGATGCAAGGTCAGAAGCAGTCGTTCTTCGACAATGTGGCCATGGAATATCGACTGAGTCCTACGTCGAACCAATACGTGAAACTGTTCTATAACCAGAACGTGTACGACTGGCTGGAAGGCTACACCAGTGAATATGGTGGCGGCTTTATATGGAAGCGCAAGCTGGACCATTGGTGGGAGGTGTTTAAACTGAAAAACGATACGGAGCGCACGATGCCAATGAACAGACCGCTCACCATGCGTCGCGACACAACAAAAACAGTAAGTAATGACACGATACGCTAAATATCTCGTTCTGATGGCGGGTGTGCTGTTGACGGCTGCCTGCTCGACCACGAAGTTGGTGCCCGATGACGACAAGCTGTTCATCGGACTGACCAAGATTGACTATCAGAACTACGAGAAGAACGACCACTTTGTTGCCACACAAGAGGAGTTGGAAGCGGCTTTGGCCACTGCCCCAAATGGTGCGCTGTTTGGCAGCAGCTATTATCGCACACCATTTCCCTATGGATTGTGGATATGGAACTATGCACAGGGATCGAGTGGTAAGTTCAAGAAATGGCTGAACAAGTCGTTCGGCAAGGCCCCCGTACTGATGAGTCAGGTGAACCCTGCCCTGCGCGCCTCAGTGGCACAGTCGGTACTGAAGAAGAACGGCTACCTGCATGGTAGCGTGACCTACGAGGAGGTGCAACAGAAGAACCCGAAGAAGATGAAGATTGGCTATACGGTGAACCTGGATACGCTGTTTACCATCGACACCATGAGCTATGTGAACTTCCCTGCTCAGATGCAAACACTGATCGATTCGACCAAAAAGGAGACCAACATCAAGGAGGGTGTGCCTTTCAGCGTGAGTACCTTGGATGCAGAGCGCAGCAGACTGACACAGTTGTTCCGTAACAACGGCTATTTCTACTACCAATCGGGCTACGCATCGTATCTGGCCGACACGTTTGATGTTCAGAACAGGGCCAAGTTAAGACTGCAACTGGCCGACTCGCTTCCAGAGGAGGCTCTTCGCCCTTGGTATATCGGCAACGTGACCATGCAGATGAGACGGTCGTTTAGGGAAGAACTGACAGACAGCACTGGCAGGAACTTCCTGAAGGTGCGCTATAACGGCAAGCACTCGCCCATCCGACCAGGCGTAATCCTGCGTAACATGAAGCTGCGTCCACGTACGGCCTTCAGTTACGACAACTATCAGGAGTCGATGCAGAAGATTAACGCAACGGGGGTGTTCAGCAGCACTGACTTCCAGTTTACGCCACGTGATCGCGACACGCTGGACCTGCTGTTGAACTGCACGTTCGACAAGCCTTACGACTTCTATATCGAGACCAACGTGATTAACCGTACGATTGGACGAATGGGACCTGAGCTGAGGATGGGTGTGACACGTAGAAACGCTTTCCGTGGAGGTGAGAAGTTGGACGTCAACATACACGGCAGCTATGAATGGCAGACAAGCAACACGGAGGAGAGCATGAGCTCCTATCAATACGGTATCGACGGATCTATTGAGTTTCCACGCATCATCCTGCCTTTCTATAGCGAGCGTAACGCCATGAGGAGAAGACGCGAGAAGAACAGGAACAACCTGAAGCCGCGCTTCTATTCCACACCATGGACCATCGCCAAGATTTCGACGGACATCATCAGACGCCCAAACTACTACAAGATGCACATCGCATCGGGTGAATGGACCTATCGCTGGCAGTCGTCAGAGAATAGCAGTCATGAGTTCTCGCCCATCACACTGAAATATCAGTATATGAACTCGCACACCAGCACGTTTGAGGATATCATTATCAAGAACCCGTATATCGCCATCTCGATGGAAGACTACTTCATTCCGAAGATGCGCTATACGTATAGCTACACCTCGCCACGCAACAAACTGAACCCCATCCGCTGGGAACTGACACTTGAGGAGTCGGGTAACGTCACTGCCCTCTATGATGTGGTGGCACAGGGAAACAGCTGGAACAAGGAAGGAAAGACGCTGTTCAAGAATGTGTACTCGCAGTTTGTACGCATGGAGACCGACCTAACAAAGACATGGACGCTGGACAGTAAATCACAGGTGGTGGGCCATGTCAATGCTGGCGTCATCTACAGCTATGGCAACACTTTGGAACCGCCATTCAGCGAGGCTTTCTATGTGGGCGGTGCCAACAGCATCCGTGCCTTTACGGTGCGCAGTCTGGGACCTGGTGCCTTCCCTGGCTTCCAGGACAACAAGCAGTTCTCGTATATGATGCACAACGGTGACATCAAGCTGGTGATGAACCTGGAGTATCGTCGCCGACTGTTCGGCAGCCTCTATGGCGCGCTGTTCCTGGATGCGGGTAATGTGTGGAGTCAGAAACAGAGATCGGACCTCCTGATAGATGACAACGACGATGAGCAGACTGTCAATGCCCTTAAAGCGCTGTTTGACAACACAACGCTGAAGACCTCCACATTCTTGAAACAATTAGCCACAGGTACGGGTCTGGGACTGAGATACGACCTGGACTTCCTGGTGCTGCGTGTGGACTGGGGCTTTGGCCTGCACGTGCCCTATGACACGGGAAAGTCGGGCTATTTCAATATTCCACGCTTTAAGGATATGCACTCACTGCACTTGGCCATTGGCTATCCGTTCTAATTGTTAATTTATGTAGAACGCCTGCAAAATATCCTGCTACAAAGGCGCATTCTCAATTAAAAGTAGTAACTTTGCAACAGAAATGTTAAACACTTAAAAAACATAGCTAAAATGAAACCAACTCTTTTCCTCCTTGCCGCTGGCATGGGTAGCCGCTACGGTGGTTTGAAACAACTTGACGGTCTGGGCCCCAACGGAGAGACCATCATGGACTATAGTATCTATGACGCCATTCAGGCTGGATTCGGCAAAATTGTATGGGTCATCCGTAAGGACTTCGAAGAGCAGTTCCGTACACAGATCCTTGCAAAGTACGAGGGTCAGGTTCCCTGCGAGCTCTGCTTCCAGGCACTCGATGCGCTGCCCGAAGGCTTCAAGGTGCCCGAAGGACGTGTAAAGCCCTGGGGAACAAACCATGCCGTGCTGATGGGTAAGGACGTCATCAAAGAGCCTTTCTGTGTTATCAACTGTGATGACTTCTACGGCCGTGACGCCTTCATGCAGATTGGCAAATACCTGAGCAACCTGCCCGAGGGTGCTAAGAACAAGTATGCCATGGTGGGCTTCCGCGTATGCAACACCCTGAGCGAGAACGGTTCTGTGGCTCGTGGCGTATGTGCTTACAACGACAAGCGTCATCTGACCGACGTGGTTGAGCGTACTGAGATTCTGCGCATGGATGGCACCATCAAGTATAAGGATGAGCAGGGCGAATGGCAGCCCCTGGAGGAGAACGTTCCCGTGTCAATGAACATGTGGGGCTTCACTCCCGATTACTTCGAGCACTCTGAGGCTTACTTCAAGGAGTTCCTGAGCGATCCAAAGAACATGGAGAACCTGAAGACAGAGTTCTTTATTCCTTTGATGGTAAACAAGCTCATCAACGAGGGTACCGCTACCTGCGAGGTGCTCGACACCACCAGCGTTTGGTTCGGTGTGACCTATGCTGCCGACCGTGACGCTACCGTGGCTCGCATCCAGAAACTGGTTGACGAGGGCGTTTATCCCAACAAGCTCTTTTAATTCAGAAGAGTAATTGCCTATAAAAAAGTTAAAAGCAGATGCTTGAAAACATACTTAACGAACAAGCGTGCGAGCAACTTCGCACGCTTGTTCATCATTCAGAGACCATCATCTGTGTCAGTCACAGGAGTCCCGACGGTGATGCCATCGGCTCATGCCTGGGTTTTGCCGAGTGCCTGAGGATGATGGGCAAAGAACCGCAAGTGATTATCCCCGACCAGTATCCTGATTTCCTGCAGTGGCTTCCCAACAGCGAGAAGATTATCCGTTACGATAAGCACAAGGAGGGATGTGACTGGACGTTGAAGCATGCCGACCTGATTATCTGCCTGGACATCAACACGCTGGATCGTACTGGCGACATGGCGCCAGCATTGAAGGCTTCGCCTGCCAAGATGGTACTCATTGATCATCACCTGGATCCCGATGTGGATGCCACACTCGTCATCTCACGACCAAAGGCCTCATCTGCCTGCGAGCTGGTATTCCGTCTGGCATGGCAGTTGGGACTGTTTGAGCAGGCGGGCAAACATTTTGCTATTCCTGTTTATTGCGGTATGATGACCGATACGGGCGGCTTTACGTTCAACTCGACCGACCCGGATATTTTCTTCATCATCGGTCAGTTGCTCACCAAGCAGATTAACAAAGACAAGATTTACAGAAACGTCTATCACAACTACTCGGAAAACCGTATCCGCCTGATGGGGTATGTGCTTTACGAGAAACTTGTATACGATGCGCCACGCCATGCGGCCTACTTCACTTTGAGCCGTAGCGACTTGAAGCGTTTCCAGTTTATCAAGGGCGATGCCGAGGGACTGGTGAACATTCCTCAGCAAATCAAGGGATTAAGACTCAGCATCTCGCTGCGTGAGGATACAGAGAAAGAGAATCTGATATGGGTATCGCTGCGTTCGGTTGACGATTTCCCCTGCAACGAGGTGGCTGCTCGTTTCTTTAACGGTGGCGGCCATCTGAATGCTTCTGGCGGACGATTGGAATGTTCGCTGGAGGAAGCTGTCAAGATTACGAAAGAGGCCATTGCTGCCTTTGAAGAGCAGTTAAAAGGATAAAAGGGGAAAACAAGAAACGTTAATTAATGTGTAGTAGTAGTAAATAATTCACTATTCACTCCATTATTTTAATTGAAAAGTCGTACCTTTGCGCAAAATATTGAACAGAGACATATATGAAGAAACTATTTTTTGCATTGGCTGCGCTATGCTGTATGTGTGCGTTCGTTGCCTGCAATGACTATGAAACCTATGGCGAAAAGAAAGAGAAAGAACGCGATGCCATTAGGAATTTTATTGCCGACTCAAACATCGTTGTCATCACTGAGAGTCAGTTTCATGAGCAAGGCGACATGACCGATGTGAGCAAAAATGAGTTTGTTTATCTGAACAATACCGGCGTCTATATGCAGATTGTACATAAAGGTTGTGGCTCACCTATTCCTGATGGTAAGCCAACCATGCTCATCATGCGCTTTTACGAGCAATGCATCATGGACAATACTGTTATCAACAACGACAGGTCGCCATACGATCCTGACTATATCAACGTTACTCGTTCGGGCAATACGTTTACGGCCTCATACACACAGAACAGTTTGATGTACCAGACCTATTCGTCTGGCTCTGTTTCAACAGGTATCATGGCACCATTCCCCTACATCAACGTAGGACGAGCACGCAGTGCTGACGACCATATTGCCACAGTACGACTGATTGTGCCTCACACACAGGGACATACCGTAGCATCGAACTATGTGTACCCCTATTATTACGAAATAACATTCCAAAAAACTAGTGATCTATGACACTCATTAAATCCATATCTGGTATCCGCGGAACCATTGGCGGACAAACAGGAGACACGCTGAACCCACTGGACATTGTTAAGTTCACAACTGCCTATGCCACATTTATCGGTGGTAAGAAGATTGTTGTTGGTCGTGACGGACGTATCTCAGGACCAATGGTACGCGACGTTGTTTGCGGCACTTTGGTAGGCATGGGCTACGAGGTGATTGACATTGGTCTGGCCACAACACCTACAACAGAGTTGGCTGTCCGCTGGCACAAGGCCGATGGTGGCATCATCATTACTGCCAGTCATAATCCCACACAATGGAATGCCCTGAAACTGCTGAACAGCGAAGGTGAGTTCCTTACTGCTGCCGACGGTGCCAAGGTACTGGCCATTGCTAAGGAAGAGGCTTTTGAATATGCACCCGTTGAGAAGTTGGGACACGTTGTTAAGGACGACACCATGAACCAGCAGCACATTCAATCGGTACTTGACCTCCGCTTGGTTGACGTTGACGCTATCAAAGCTCGTAAGTTCCGTGTATGCGCAGACACCATCAACAGCGTAGGCGGCATCATCCTGCCCGACCTGTTTAAGGCATTGGGAGTGGACTTCGAGATTCTGAACAGCGAGTGTACAGGACAGTTTGCCCACAACCCTGAGCCCTTGGAGAAGAACCTGCAGGGCATCATGGATAAGATGAAGCAGGGTGGTTTTGACCTGGGCATCGTGGTTGATCCTGATGTTGACCGTCTGGCCTTCATCTGCGAGGATGGCAAGATGTTTGGCGAGGAATACACTCTGGTCAGCGTGGCCGACTATGTATTGTCGCACGATAAAGGCAACACCGTATCTAACCTCTCTTCTACCCGTGCGCTGCGCGATGTAACTAAGAAGCATGGCGGCAAATACACCGCTGCTGCCGTGGGCGAGGTGAACGTGACCACTAAGATGAAGGAAGTGGGTGCTGTGATTGGTGGCGAAGGCAATGGTGGAGTCATCTATCCTGAGAGTCATTACGGACGTGATGCTCTTGTGGGCATCGGTCTGTTCCTGAGCAGTTTGGCCCAGAAAGGCATGAAGGCCAGCGAGCTGCGCAAGACCTTCCCTGACTATCAGATTGCCAAGAACCGCATCGACCTCACACCCGAGACGGACGTTGACGCTATTCTCGTGAAGGTAAAGGAAATGTATGCTGCCGATGCTGAGGCAACAGTCAACGATATCGACGGCGTAAAGATTGACTTCCCCACGAAATGGGTTCATCTGCGCAAGTCGAACACGGAGCCTATTATCCGTGTGTACAGTGAGGCTCAGACCATGGAAGAAGCTGACGCACTGGGTAAGCGCCTGATGCAGGTGGTATACGACATGCAATAAAAAGAAAGAATTCTATAAAAAAATATTCCAGATGCCAATAGGTGTCTGGAATATTTTTTTTCGGGAAATTGGTCACAAACTCGTATTTATATAAGATATTCAAACCTATAATTATATAAATATTATGTGGTCAACCATTTTATCCATCATCGTTGTTATCAACGAGTTAATGGCCTCAAATGCAGGCACAGTATTAAGTCCTGCTACAAATTTTGACAGTTGGATAGAATTATACAACCCCACAGAACAGACGATAAACCTTGGGGGGATGTATTTAAGCAACGACGCCGACAACCTGAAACGATGGCAGATGCCAAACGAGATAGGTTCTATTCCTGCTAAAGGATATAAGGTGATTTGGCTGGGATCCAACTATATCAACACAACGCAGGCACCATTTAAACTGGACTGCGATGGCGGTACTATATGCCTCAGTGACAAGAACGGGCAACTCGTCACCAGCCTTACATATCCAGAAGCCAAGAGTCGAACGGCCTACGCTCGCACCACCGATGGTGGAGAGACGTGGGGGTGGACATCTACGCCCACACCAGAAGCTTCAAATGCCACCGCGACATTTGCCAACGAGCGACTGGCTGCACCAACCGTCAATCAGGGGAGCACACTCTTTACCAACTCAGTAAGTGTCAAGGTAGACATTCCCGAAGGTACCAGACTGATGTATACAACCGACGGCAGTCTGCCCGAGGCTCCTGCTCCATCAGACGGCAGCAGCGACGGCGAAGAGGAAGCACCATCACGCTGGGTTCAGATGCTGGTCAATGGCAATTGCGAGGGAGAAGATGCGTCGTGTTTCGTATGTCGAGACGGTGATGGCGAAGGTGACATACCACGCATTGTCAATGAAGTGGGCTTTGATGGGTCACGTGGCGTTAAGGTACATTCTATCGCCAACCCTGAGAATGCCTGGCAGACACAGTTCTTTATTTATGCCCATGACCACAAGCTAAAGGCAGGCGACAGATATCGCTTTAGCATGAAAGCACGTGCCGACAAGAATACAAGGGTTTCTGTTCAGTCGCACGAGAAACCCGGCTCCTATATTCACTGGCAGATGTTGGATAACAACTATAACATCGGCACCCAATGGGATGAGTATACCTACGAAGGCGTCATCACACAAGAACAGGCTGGCAACAACGGTATGCAGTGCATTGCCTTCAACCTGAATGAAGTTGCCGAAGATAACAATTACTACTTTGACGATATGTCGTGGGAGTATTATTCCCCATGGGTTAACTGGGTGAAGAACAGCGACTGTGAAGGTAACGACGTTACATGTCTTGTAGGAAAGGACGGCGACAAGAACGGCAAGCAGGAGACCACTATTCTGGATGGTGTAGGTTATGACAACTCACGTGGCATCAAGATTCATGCCGTTGCCAACCCAGCTGAAGATTGGGATACCCAGTTCTTTGTCTATACGCCGAATCATATTTGGCAGGCTGGCGACAGATATCGTTTCCGCATGAAGATTAAGGCCGACGTAGCTTGTCGCATCGAAGCGCAGGCACACCGCACGCCTGGCAGCTATATATATTGGCAGA
>Ga0265298_10002666_pt1 | contig 24447 bp, 14 predicted proteins | sample AusTroGonzalo_MG_3_FD_193486 | JGI IMG/M metagenome (GOLD analysis project Ga0265298, IMG submission 193486) | Bovine rumen microbial communities from tropical cattle in Woodstock, Queensland, Australia - Gonzalo_01 | ecosystem: Host-associated > Mammals > Digestive system > Stomach > Rumen ...
TGGATGCTGCTGGAGCCTATTGACAAGCCCAATAGCGGTAATACCGTGTTCACCGACAGCTACCTGCGCGAGCATTTCAATCGCGATTACTTCAAGGGTCAGCAGACCATTCTGCCGAAGGACGGCCAGAAGGTGACGGCTGTGTTCCAGCAGGAACAGGCTCCCGCAGGTTTTGGCCGTGGTGCCCAGCAAATGCCAGAAGGCCCGCAGGTCAAGACTGTTAAGCAGACGCTGACCTGGCATGCTCTGGATAGCGAGAACTATAACGTCAAGCTCTTCCGCTTTGCTGAAAAGTGGGGCACGAAGGTCTATGGCGTGCTCTTCTGGGGCGTCACCATCATCGACTGTCCAGAGGAAATCAAGGATGTCCGACTGGCCGTTGGTTCTAACTCTGCCTCTATGTGGTGGCTCAACGGTGAGGAAGTCCTGCTGATGAGTGGCGACCGCCGCATGGTGAAGGACGACTGCATGTCGCGCCGTCTTACCCTGAAGAAGGGTCGAAACGTGCTGCGTGGTGCTGTCATCAACGGTCCCGGCATGAGCGACTTCTGCGTGCGTTTCCTCGACGAGAAAGGTAATCCTGTAACTAACTATACCATCATCAACAGCAAATAACTATGCAACGTCTACATACAATCCTTGCGGCACTGGCGATAGCTACAGCCGCATCCGCACAAATTGGGCAACCGTATATCCATGACCCCTCGACCATTGCCGAGTGTGACGGCAAGTACTACACCTTCGGAACGGGTGGGGGAGGACTCATCTCTGAGGACGGCTGGAACTGGCACAGTGGAGCCGAACGTCCTGGTGGCGGTGCTGCCCCCGACGTGATTAAGATTGGCGACCGCTACCTCTGTATCTATGGTGCTACGGGCGGTGGTCTGGGTGGTGGTCATAGTGGCCGCATCCTTACTATGTGGAACAAGACCCTCGACCCCAAGTCGCCTGACTTCAAGTGGTCTACTGCTGTCGAGGTATGCGCCAGCGACGGTATGGAGGATCAGGATGCTATCGACCCAGGCGTACTGCTCGATCCCACGACGGGACGCATGTGGGTCAGCTATGGTACCTATTTCGGCACCATCCGTCTTATCGAACTCGACCCCAAGACGGGTTTCCGCGTAAAGGGTAATAAGGAGAAGGATATTGCCATCGACTGCGAGGCTACCGACCTGATCTATAAGGATGGCTGGTACTACCTGTTAGGTACCCACGGCACCTGCTGCGACGGTGTGAACTCTACCTATAACATCGTCGTTGGCCGTTCGCGCAGCGTAGAAGGTCCCTATATCGATAATGTAGGTCGTGACATGTTCCACGGTGGTGGCCGTATGGTCATTGCTGCCGGTAATCGCAAGACTGGTGCCGGACACTTCGGACGAACTGTTCTTGACGAGGGCGTGGAGATTATGTCGTTCCACTGGGAGGCTGACTTCGACCAGGGTGGACGTTCCACACTGGCCATCCATCCCCTGTTATGGAAGAACGGCTGGCCCTACGCTGGCGAACAGCTCAAGTCTGGCACTTACGCTATTCTGAGCGAGCGTCGAGGCTATTCACTCGAACTGGGTGTCGACTTCGTCCGTATGAACGTGCCGCGTGCTGGCGGCTTCGGTCCTCAGGCTAACGCTGCTCCTCTTAAGCCCATAGCCAACCAGACATTGCAGCAGGTACAGGATTCGTGGCCCGCTGGCGACATTGCCGTTCGTTGTAGTGACTACATGTTCCGTCCTTGGCAGAAGTGGGAGCTGACAGCTACGGATAAAGGCACTATTGCAGGGCCGCTCTTCGTCATTCGCATTCAGGGCACCAATCGTGCTTTGACGGCTACTGCCAATCTCGAACTGACCACCAAGGAGTTTGCCGAGCTTGACGAGCAGCTCTGGCGTGTCGAACAGCTTACTGACGGTACCTACCGCATCATGCCTTACGCCATTCCCGGTCAGGGCAAGAACGAGAAGTACTGCCTCTATTCGGCTGGTGACAGCACACCGACCCTTGCTGTTTACGACTTCAGTAGTGACAATTCGAAGTGGAATTTCCGTGTTGAATAGAAAAAGTGGTGCTTTGATACAAACGATGAAGTTTGTGAAACGTATGACAACGTCGGTTTCATTTTTTTGCTGTAATTTTGCAGCCGAGAACTAAAACCTTAGACGTAATGACAAAGAAAAGATTTGTTTTAGTAATTATATCATTAGTAGTTTGTTTTGTAACCGTTGCAGCTGCCGGAAAGCGTTCCGGCAGCGCTGACGGTGCTTTAGTGACTAACCAGGAAAACGATGGTTACCTGAACAACCCGATGCTGTGGGCGGACGTTCCTGACCCTGACGTGATATTCGTCGGGGATTATTTTTATATGGTGACGACGACGATGCACCTGATGCCGGGTGCGCCCATCATGCGGTCGAAGGATCTGAAGAACTGGGAGACGGTAAGCTATGTGTTCGACCGTCTGACAGACTCGCCGAAGTATGACATGCTGCAGGGAACGGCTTATGGGCGCGGCCAGTGGGCAACGTCGCTGAAGTATCACAATGGACGTTTCTATGCGCTGTTGGCTCCGAACGAAACAGGAGCTATGGGCGACACTTATATTTTTACGGCTGAAAAGGCAGAGGGTGAGTGGAAACTGCTGTCACGCATGCGTCACTTCCACGACTGTTCGCTGTTCTTCGATGACGACAATCGCGTGTATGTTATATATGGTACGGGCGAGATGATGGAATTGAAACCAGACCTGTCGGACGTCATCGAGGGTTCTCATACGCAGCTGTTCCAGCGTGAGGCCGATGAGACTGGACTCTTGGAGGGTTCGCGCATGATCAAGCATAATGGCAAATACTATCTGCTGATGATTTCGCACGTCTATGCTCCTGGGCGTCACCGCCGCGAGGTATGCTATCGTGCTGACAATATCCGTGGTCCGTACGAGAAGAAGACTATATTGGAGACTGACTTCCCGGGTGCCGGATATGTGGGACAAGGAACCATCGTCGACTCGAAGGACGGCGACTGGTACGGCATCATCTTCCAGGATCGTGGTGGTGTAGGCCGTATATTGACGGTCATGCCCTGTCGCTGGATTGACGGCTGGCCGATGTTAGGCGACGAAGAGGGTAAAATTCCTATGCGCATGCGTACTGTGGTCAGCGGAGAGCCGGAGCGGCATATCATCTGCAGCGATGATTTCTCGTCTGACAAGCTGGGCCTGCATTGGCAGTGGAACCATAATCCTGTGAACAGCGCGTGGTCGCTCACTGAGCGTCCAGGATGGCTGCGACTGAAGACTAACCGCGTGGTCAATACGCTCTTCCTTGCTCCGAACACGCTGACACAGCGTATGCAAGGTCCGAAGTGTAGCGGTGTGGTGAAGATGGATGTGACGAAAATGAAGGATGGTGACGTTGCCGGTTTTGCTGCTTTCAACGATGGCACGGGAGCGCTGGTCATCCGGAAGCAGGGTAAGAAGCTGACTTTGGAGATGGCTGAGATGCAGGTCAAGTTGTCACAGAAAGACAAGGAGGTGGAGACCGTCGACGAGAAGAGCGTGGAAAGTGTGGATATCAGTAAAGCCGTTGACCGTAAAAAAGGCGGTGTGATCTGGCTACGCGTTGACGGAGATTTCCAGCCAAGACGTGACGTCGCTACGTTCTACTATAGCATGGATGGTGAGTCGTGGACGCAGTTGGGTGGCGAATACCGTATGCGCTTCAACTGGCAGCAGTTCTTCATGGGTTCCAAGTTTGCTGTGTTCAATTATGCCACAAAGCGCGCGGGCGGCTGGGTTGATATCGATGAATTCTGCTTCTCCCCGCTTAACCCTTAATCCCCTCATCTGATAAGCTCCTCAAAGAAACTTTGGCTTTTGTAACACGGTTTTATGTTGAAAACCGTGCAAATAAGCCTTGAATTCCCTGCAAAATGTAACTTTTTTGCATGTTACATGGCGTAAAGTTTGGTGGTTTGGTAAAAAGTTCTTATCTTTGCAATCGATTACGACTAACTAATGATTGCAACACATGAGAAGTAAAGTTCTGTGGCTAACTCTTTTTATCACCTTGAGCGCTTACGCCCAGATGGGTAAATTGTTTGACGCTGACAAACAGTTGTCAAGCAGTTTCACGACTCAGATATATTTGGATCGCGACGGCTTTATATGGGCTGCCACGCGTAACGGTTTGAACCGCTACGACGGTTATCAGTTCCGTATTTTGAAGAAAGAGACGGCCAACGACATCGGTATGGCCAGTAACTATGTCAACTGCATGATGCAGGACCATAAGGGCTTGTTTTATATTGGTATGTATGGCGCCTTCCAGACTTATGATGGCGAGCGTTTCCACGATGTGAAGACGTACGACCTGAACGGTCATGCCCAACCGCACTATATTACCTGTCTCTTGGAACGTAAGAACGGGGACATCCTGGTGGGCACGTCGGCTCATGGTCTGTTGCGCATGACTAACAGCCATGAGGCACGTCAGATAGGCGGCGTGCTGAAGGACCTGAATACCGTACACCGCATGATGGAGGACCGTCAGCAGCGTGTGTGGATGGCCACGGATGGCCAGGGACTGCTTTGTTATGACGGCAAAACAGTCAAAAGCTATTTCCAGGAGGCTAACCAGCGGAATACGGTACTTGACGTGTGTGAGGACCATGAGGGCCGCATCTATGTTGCCACGGTGAATGCGGGACTGTTCCGAATGGATGTCTCTGGCAGTAACTATCAGCCCGTCCATATCGAAGGAACAGGTACTAAACATATCTCTGTGCTTTATGCCAACCGTCGTGGCCACATCATGTTAGGCTGTGACGGTACGGGCCTGACTATCTACAATCCACAGAACGGTCGTGTAGTGGATAATCCATATTATAGTCGCGACGTAGACCTGAGTACGGCCAAAGTGTACAGCATCTGCGAGGATCAGGTTGGCAACGTGTGGCTGGGTCTCCTGCAGAGGGGTGTCTACATGCATCCTGCTACGACAATGGGCTTCGGTTATATGGGATACAAGTTAGGAACGCGTAATATCCTCAGCTCTGCCAGTGTGACGAGCGTCTTGGGCGGGTCGAACGGCTACCAATGGATAGGAACCGATAAGGACGGACTCTACTGCCTTGATACGGACTCCAAAGTGTTGAAACACTTCAAGGAGAACATTCCTTCGACTATTCTTGGCATGTGCGAGGACCAGCAGCAGCGTATATGGATAGGTTCGTACAGAGAAGGCTTTGGTTGGATTGATCCAAAGACCATGACCTATCATTCCTATCCTCTGTCACATGGTATGGCATCCAGTGTGTTTGACCTTGTTTGTGACCAGAAAGGCCGTTTGTGGCTGGCCACCATGGGTAACGGTCTGCTGCGTATCGATATTGCCAGCGACGAGATCAAGGCCTATACCATGCAGGAGAAGGCTCCCGACGATTCCAGTGTCAACAGTATCACCAACGATTATCTCTCACAAGTTGCCTTGTCGCCCGATGGTCGCCGAATCTATGTGGCTACGACTATGGGCGTCTGCGTCATGGATCTTGAGACGGAGAACTGGACGTCGACATTCGGCAAGAACTGTTTCAACTATGGTACGCCGACGCGTATTGCCCGCGAATACGACGGTGTGCTATACATCGGTACCAACGACGGTCTGCTCTGTTACAATTTGAAGACCCGCAAAACCCATGTATACGGCATTGATAGCGGACTGGCCGACAATGGTATTGCCTCTATTGAGCAGGATGATCAGGGTCGACTCTGGATTTCAACCGATCACGGCTTATGCTGTCTCGACCCTAAGACAGGTAAGACCAGCAACTATTTTGTTGACAACGGCTTGCAGTCGAACGAGTTCAGCGACGGCGCGTCGTTCCAGACTGCTGACGGCCGCATGGTGTTCGGTGGACTGGCAGGTATCACGTGGTTCTATCCCCGTGACATCAAGGAGCGCCAGTGGAAGGCTGAGGTCAAGCTGACAGACTTCTCGGTGAATGGTGTCCCAGTGACGCCCGCCACTATGTCGGGACTGTGGCAGGTTACCGACACGACGGTCATTGCCAGTAACCGCTTTACGTTGAGTTCCAGCGACAACTCGTTTGCGTTACAGCTGTCGACGCTGACCTATGATAATCCCGAGCACATCGTCTACCGCTACCGCATCAACCGTGAAGAGTGGGTACGCTTGCAGCCTGGTATCAATGAAGTTACGTTCAGTCACATGCCCCCTGGCGACTACGATTTCTGCGTGGTTGCTGAGCAGAACGGCATCCCAACACCTGAGCGATGCTTCACAGTGGTCATTCATGCTCCATGGTATCGTACTCCCTTGGCCTATTTGGTCTACCTGCTGGCGATAGCTGCCCTCTTCTGGTGGTATCGTCATCAGCACTACCGTAAGGAGCAGGATCGTCTGCGCCTGCAGGAGCACATCCATGCCGAGGAGATGGCCGATGCGAAGCTGAAGTTCTTCATGAATATCTCGCATGAAGTGCGCACGCCCATGACACTCATCGTGGCTCCGCTACTGTCGCTCATCAAACAGGACGATGACCCACATCGTCGCAGCATCTATGAGACCATCCGTCGTAATGCTGAGCGTATCCTCGGACTTATCAATCAGATGATGGATCTGCGTAAGATAGACAAAGGACAGATGCAGATGCACATGTGCGAGACGGAACTCATTACGTTCGTCAGTGACATCCATACGCTGTTTGCACAGCAGGCCAAGGCCAAGAACATCAGTTTCCCCTATGAGCATGATACAAACGAACTGCCTGTCTGGATAGACCGTGGTAACTTTGACAAGGTTATCGTCAACATCCTTTCCAACGCCTTTAAGTTTACGCCTGCCGGTGGTGAGATCCGTCTCGGTATTACCCACGACGAGCAGCATGTCAGCATATCCATCAGCGATACCGGAGAAGGTATTCCCGAGGACAAACTGGATCGTATCTTCGAACGCTTCTACCAGTCGCCGAGTTCCATCAACGACCGTTATACGGGCACGGGCATCGGCCTTGACCTGACGCGTGCGCTCGTCGAGTTGCACCACGGAACCATTACCGTTCATAACAATGCAGGTAAGGGTGACGATGACAAGAACGGTGGCAAGGGATGCGAATTTGTGGTTACCATACCATTGGGCAACAGTCATCTAAAGCCGGAGGAACTGGTTGTCGAGAAGGAGGATGTTCCCCAAGTCAGTAACCTGATGGACGAGAGCGAGACTGTCGTACAGGAAGTGACCGACAACCTGCCCAAGGTGGGCCGCCGTCAGCGCATCGTTGTCGCCGAAGACGATGCCGAGATTCGCGAGTACCTGTCTGTCGAGTTGTCGAAAGACTATGACCTGACCATTTGCGACAATGGTCGTTCGGGTCTGAAGGAGGTACTGAAGAAGGTGCCTGATCTCGTCATCAGCGACATCATGATGCCCGAGATGGACGGTAATACTATGTGTTCGAAGATTAAACAGAACCCCGCTACCAGTCATATTCCTGTCATCCTGCTGACTGCCAAGAGCCGCGATGAAGACCAATTGGAAGGCTTGGAAATGGGTGCCGATGCTTATATCATGAAACCGTTCAATATGGATATCCTGCGCCGCACCATCATCAACCTTGTACACACCCATCAGATGCTGCGCCTGAAATACGGCCGCAATGACCAGTTGGAGGAGCAGGTGGACGATGTGAAGATGAAGTCGCCCGACGAACAACTTTTGGATCGCGTCATGAAGGTAATCAATCGCAATATAGGTAACTCCGACCTTAGTGTTGACGGCATAGCCGACGAGGTGGGTATCAGTCGTGTCCACCTGCACCGTAAGATGAAGGAGCTGACGGGCCAAACCCCTCACGACTTCATCCGTAACATCCGTCTGAAACAGGCTGCCCACTTGTTGGCCTCGCAGAATATGAATATCACTGAAGTGATGTATGCCTGCGGTTTCAACAACTCGGCGTCCTTCTCTACCATCTTCAAGAAGTTCTATGGCATGTCGCCCCGCGAGTATATGAACGAACACCGACGATAGTCAATCATCCAATTCATCTAACGATATGAAAAAAGCCATCATCCTCATCCTGACCGCCATGCTGTCCATAGTCAGTTACGCAGCAGAGCCGTTCATCGTTTTCCAGTCGGCAGCCGATGCGCTGTCGCTAAATGGTGCCACCGTCGGTTTCGACAGTCGAGAGCACATGTGTGTACAGCGTGCTGTGGTAAACCTGTGTGCTGATATGGAACGTGTCACGGGAATCAAACCCACTATGGCTGATCAGCCCACTATTCTGATAGGCACCGTAGGTAGTAACCGTCAAATAGACGAGTGGGTCAAGCGCGGCGAGTTGCGCGACCTGAAAGGACGTACAGAGAAGTATATCATCAAGACCATCGGCCAGCAGTTAGTCATTGCGGGCAGCGATAAACGCGGCACCGTATTCGGCATCTACGAACTGTCGCAACAGATAGGTGTGTCGCCCTGGTACTGGTGGATGGATGTCCCCGTGGTGCATCGTGACACCCTATATATAATAAATGGTGAATATACCGACGGTGAGCCAGCTGTGCGCTACCGTGGTCTGTTCCTTAACGATGAGGCACCTTGTCTGACGTCGTGGGTGAAGAATACATTCGGTACTGACTATGGAGACCACCGCTTCTACGAGAAAGTCTTCGAACTCATTCTGCGCCTGAAGGGCAACTTCCTTTGGCCCGCCATGTGGGGCTGGGCTTTCTATGCCGATGATCCGCTGAACTCAAAGACAGCCGACGAGATGGGGGTTATCATCGGTACCAGTCATCATGAACCAATGGCGCGCAACCATCAGGAGTATGCCCGTCACCGTAACGACTGGGGACCATGGAACTACCAGAAGAACCAGCAGAAGTTGGACCAGTTCTTCCGCGAGGGTATTGAGCGCATGAAGGGTACCGACGACATTGTAACCATTGGCATGCGCGGTGATGGCGACGAGGCTATGAGTGAAGATGCCGATACGAAGTTCCTGCAGACTATTGTCGAGAACCAGCGTATGATTATCAAACAGGTGACGGGTAAGCCTGCCAGTAAGACACCACAGGTGTGGGCGTTGTATAAGGAGGTACTAGATTATTACGACAAAGGTATGCGTGTGCCTGATGACGTGCTTATCCTGCTCTGCGACGATAACTGGGGTAACTTGCGCCGAGTGCCTAATGCCAAGGAACGTCAGCATCCTGGTGGCTGGGGTCTCTACTATCATGTCGATTACGTAGGTGCTCCCCGCAACTCAAAGTGGCTCAACGTAACGCCTTCGCAGAATATGTGGGAGCAGCTGACGCTGGCTGCAGACTACGGTCTGGACCGTATGTGGATTCTGAATGTGGGTGACCTGAAACCCATGGAGTATCCCATCACCCTTTTTATGGACATGGCTTGGAATCCCCGTTCCGTTGGCCGCGATGTCATCGCGACACATACCAATCGTTTCTGCGCTGAGGCTTTTGGCGAGCAGCAGGCCGCTGAAGCTGCCCGCATCCTGAACCTCTGCTGCAAGTATGCTGGCCGCACGACAGCCGAGATGATGGATGCCTCGACCTATAACGTGGTCACGGGCGAGTGGCGACGGGTGGCCGACGACTACATGCGTTTGGAGACCGAGGCTTTGCGTCAGTATCTGACGTTGCAGCCCGAATACCGCGATGCCTACCAGCAGCTCATCCTCTTCCCCGTGCAGGCCATGTCGAACATTTACCAGATGTACCATGCGGTGGCCATGAACCACTATTTGGCCCAGCAGAACGACCCTGCAGCCAACGAGTGGGCAGCACGTGCCCGTGAGGCTTTCCGTCGTGACTCTCTACTCTGTGCCGACTATAATTACGACATCGCTGGTGGCAAGTGGAACGGGATGATGATCCAAAAGCACATCGGCTACAGGTCTTGGAATGACAACTTCCCTGCCGACCGTTTGCCCAAGCTGACAGAGGTAAAAGACACGACACCTGGCGGTTTCGTATTCGAGTCTAAGAACGGCTATGTGGCCATGGAGGCCGAGCACTATCATTCTGCCAAGGCTTCCGAGGGTGTGCAGTGGACGGTCATTCCTGATATGGGCCGTACACTCAGTGGCATCACCCTGATGCCCTATACCCTGCCTACGGGCGATGCTGCTTTGGAGTATCGCTTCAGCATGGACCAGACTGTTACGAAGGTAAAGGTTCACGTCATCGTGAAGTCGACGCTTGACTACCTGAACCTGGGCGGCCTCACCTATACCGTCAGCCTTGACGGCAGTGCGCCACAGCGTGTTAACTTTAACTACAACCTGAACGAGGCAAAGGAGAATATCTATTCTGTGTTCTACCCCACCGTGGCTCGTCGCATTGTTGAGTCAGTGGTGACGCTGCCGCTCGATGCCTCTCAGCAGACGCATACCCTGACCTTGCATCCCGACCATTCTGCCATCGTCTTTGAAAAGGTGGTGGTCGATGCAGGCGGCTATCAGCCACAGTTCCTCTTTGGAGAAGAATCACCTAAAATAAAAAACTAACGTTATGAAGAAACTGACATTACTAACGGTTTTGCTGAGTATGGTATTATCCATTCATGCACAAGAGTTCGACTTCAATGAAGTTACTTACACCCCTGAACAGACAGTCTTCAAGCTGTTTGCCCCAGCCAATGCCAAGGCAGTTGTGCTCCGCCTCTACAAGGACGGCATGGGCGGCAAGGCCCTAAAGACCGTGAAGATGAAGTATGCCGACGGACTATGGTCGGCAACTGTTAAAGGCGACCTGATAGGACGGTTCTACACCTTTGACGTGGGCAAGGGCGAGTGTCCGGGTGTCTTCGCCAAGGCTGTAGGCATCAATGGCAAACGTGGTGCCATCATCGACATGGAAAAGACTAATCCCGATCACTGGTGTTGTGACCGTGGTCCAGTGACGAAATCGCCTGCTGACATCGTCGTCTACGAGATGCATCACCGCGACTTCTCCATTGCCCGTGACGATGCCAAGAACAAGGGCAAGTACCTGGCCCTGACTGAGCCGTGGGCTATCGAACACTTGACTGAGTTGGGTGTCAATGCCGTCCACATCCTGCCTTCATACGACTACGGCTCCGTGGATGAGACACGTCTGAATGAGCCCCAGTACAACTGGGGCTACGACCCAGTGAACTACAATGTACCCGAGGGTGGCTATTCGACCGACCCCTATCAGCCGGCTGTCCGCATTCGTGAGTTTAAGGAAATGGTGCAGGCACTCCACAAGGCAGGCATTCGTGTTATTCTTGATGTGGTCTACAACCACACCTACGACATTGACCACTCCAACTTCCAGCGCACCTATCCGGATTACTACTACCGCAAGAACACCGACGGCAGCTATAGCAATGGTTCGGGCTGCGGCAACGAGACGGCATCGGACAAGCCCATGATGCGCCGCTTCATGATAGAGAGTGTGAAGTACTGGATGAACGAGTATCACATCGATGGGTTCCGTTTCGACCTGATGGGCGTCCATGACATTGAGACGATGAACCAGATACGAAAGGCTGTCGACGAGGTTGACCCCTCCGTATTCATCTATGGTGAGGGCTGGAGCGCTGGCTCCTGCGGTATTCCCGGCGACCAGTTGGGCATCAAGGCGAACATTCCGCAGATGCCTGGCATTGCCGCCTTCTCTGACGAGATACGCGATGCTCTGCGCGGTCCGTTTGACGATGACAAGAAGTGTGGCTGGTTAGGAGGTCGCGACGAGGCTGAATCGTTGAAATTCGGCATTGTAGGCTGCATCCAGCACCCGCAGGTCAACATGTCGAAGGTCAACTACTCCAAGACACCGTGGGCAGTGGAACCCACTCAGATGATGTCCTATGTCTCCTGCCATGACGACATGTGTCTGGTGGACCGACTGAAGGCTTCCATCCCAGGCATCAGCAAGGACGAGCTTATCCGCCTCGACCTTTTGGCTCAGACTGCAGTCTTCACGTCTCAGGGTGTGCCCTTCATGCTCTGTGGCGAGGAGTTGCTGCGTGACAAGAAGGGTGTTCATAACTCTTATGAGTCACCCGACAGCATCAATCACCTTGACTGGTCGAACAAGACGAAGTACGCGCAGGTGTTTGAATACTATAAGAACCTCATTGCACTCAGGGCCCATCACCCCGCCTTCCGCTTAGGCAATGCCGAATTGGTGCGCAAGCATTTGGAGTTCCTCCCGTCCTCGGAGAAGGTGGTGGCCTTCCGTCTGAAGAACTATGCTGGGCGCGATGACTGGCGTAACGTCATTGTCATCCTCAATGCTTCCAAGGAGATGCAAGAGGTGACCATTCCCAACGGCAGCTATACGGAGGTATGCTGCGACGGTGTCATCAATGAAGAAGGCCTTGGAACCATAACTGGTACCAAAGCCCTCGTTAGTCCGCAGTCGGCATTGATTTTGCACGACTGATGCAGTCCTTATTTTACCCCTACTATCTTGGTTTTAGGCAGTTCACTGTTACGTCGGTTGACAACAGTGACCACTGCCTGAGCCAGGTTGATGAAGGCCAGACCAGAAGCTGTGTCGCTGTTCATGGCGACCGGCTCGCCTTGGTCGCCGCTCTCGCAGATGCTCTGCACTAATGGTATCTGCGCCAGCAGGGGGATGTTCATCTCGGTTGCCAGTTGCTTGCAGCCTTCCTTTCCAAAGATGTAATACTTATTGCTGGGGAGCTCGGCAGGCGTAAACCATGCCATATTTTCGACCAGTCCGAGGATGGGCACGTTGACCTTCTCGTTGCGGTACATGTCGATGCCTTTACGGGCGTCGGCCAGTGCTACCTGCTGAGGTGTCGAGACAATGATGGCTCCCGTGATACTGAGTGTTTGCAACAGCGTCAAGTGAATATCGCTGGTGCCTGGCGGCGTGTCTAAGATGAAATAGTCCAGTTCGCCCCAGTCGGCATCGGCAATGAGTTGCTTCAGGGCATTGGTAGCCATACCTCCACGCCACAGTGTGGCGGTGTCAGGTGACACGAAAAAGCCAATGCTGAGCAGTTTGACGCCGTAGGCCTCAATAGGACAGATAAGGTCGCGGCCGTCAACGTTGACAGCATAAGGACGTTCGTCCTCTACGTGAAACATCTTGGGCATCGATGGCCCGAAGATGTCGGTGTCTAAGAGTCCCACTTTGTAACCCAGTCGGGACAGCGCAATGGCTAAATTGGCGGCTACGGTGCTCTTGCCTACGCCACCCTTGCCACTGCTGACTGCCACAATGTTTTTGACGCCGGGCAGCATTTGACCAATCTCCGGACGCGGCTTCGACTTGAATTCCGTCACAATAGTCACCTCAACATTCTGCCCGCAGTGATACTTGATGGCCGCCTCTGCAGCCTTGACCGTCGACTTCAGGAAGGGATCCGTGTCTCGCGGGAATTCCAATATCACCGTGACCTTCTGTCCGTCGATGGCAGGTTGGTCAGCCACCATGTTGCTGTCTACAAGGTTTTTCTTCGTGCCGGCATACATCACCGTAGCCAGCGCATCTAAGATAAGTTTGGGATATAATGTCATCTCGGTTTATTTCTATTGCGCTGTGCGGGTTTAGTTCTTCTCCCTGAAGCCAGTGAACTTCGACCACGTCTTGTCTGCTATGTAGATGCTCATGGAGCCCTTCGGGATGACGAAGGCTGGATGGGCACCCTTGAACGAGTCGCGGCTTACCTTCGGGGGTGCCGGGCTATTGAGGATAACCTCACGTAGGCTCTTGCAATTTTGGAAGGCACTGCCTCCAATCTTTTTCATACTGACCGACAGTTCGATGGTTGTCAAACGCAGACAGTCCTTGAAGGCATCACCGCCCAGGTCTTCGACACCCACCGGTAGTACCAGGCTCTCTAATGAGCTGCAATTCTCGAAGGCAGCGTTCTCGATGGTCTTCAGCACGACGGGCAGGTTGATGTCCGATAGCATAGCGCAGCCTTTGAAGGCGTTGTCACCGATACGCTTCACAGAGCTGGGAAGTTCGATCTTCTTCAGGCTCTTGCAGTTTTGGAAGACATTGGTCTCTATCTCGTCAATGAAGCCTTTGATGGCAACGTTCTCTAAGCTGCTGCAGCCCTGGAAGGCCTTATCGCCCAGATTCTTTAGCATCTGGGGCAGCGTGATTTCGCGCAGACTGGTACACTCCATGAAAGCTGCGTCGTTGATTTTCTGTACAGCGTCGGGAATCGTGATGGCGGACAGTGACTTACAGCCGGTGAAGGCGTGGTTGCCTATAATTTTCACTCCGTCTGGCAGCTTGATGCTTGTTAGGCTACTGCAGCCGGAGAATGTATAGGGATTGATGTCGTCGAGTGCTCCCTGGATGTTAATGGTGGTCAGGCTGGTGCAGTTGCGGAAAGCACCGGTGCCCAACTTGCCCAGTCGTTCCAGCGTCACTTCGCTCAGGCTTTTGCAGTCCTCGAAACACTGCATACCGATTTTCTCGACACCAGTCATCTTAATGTTGCTCAGCGCTGTACACTTCGAGAACACCGAGTTGCCCAGTTCGAACGTGCCGTCGGGCAGCGTAATGCTGGTCAAACTCTTACAGTTCTGGAAGGCCTCGGAACCGATGGCATTCAGACCTTCAGGCAAGTTGACCGTCGACAACACTTCGCAGTCCTTGAAGGCATCGTTGGGCAGTGCGCGGATGTCAGCGGGGATGGTGATGCTGGTCAGTGTCTTACAACCTTCGAAGACGTTGTTGCCCATCGCACGAAGACTGGCGGGCAGGGTGATGGCGCTCAGCGATGTGCAGTTCTCAAAGGCTCCGTTGCCTAACTCCGTCACTGTCTCAGGCAGTGTAATGCCGTTCAGCGATGCACAGTTCAGGAAGCAATCCTTGCCAATGAGTGTCGTCCCTGTGGGCAGCACTACCTTCTTCAGCATTTTTGCACCCGAGAACAGACCGGCAGGAAGCTCGTTCTCCTTAGTCTTCATGCCATCTTTTCCTTCTGTGATAACGGCTCCCGACAAATCAACAGAGGTGACGATTGTCTCGCCTTCCTTTTCCTTGGCCTTTGTGCGGTTCACTATCTGCTGTAGCAGCTTGATGTCCGTACCGTTCATCGGACCGCTGATCTTCAGCTCCGTAATCTTGAATTTTACACTGTCCCCAATGTGCTTGGAGAGTTCTCCGGCGGCTTCCAGTTTTACGTCGGTAACGCCTTGTGCCATAGCCAACATGGGAATGGCAGCGAATAGGATGCTTAATAATCTTTTCATGATGTTCTATGTTTTTAGTTGTTATTTAGCCATATCAAGCGGACTGCGTTTGTCGCGCTTGTATGAGCGGTAGTCGTCCATCTCAATTTCCACATCAGGCTCCTTGAGCTGACCGTTGTGAGGTAGCTCGAAGCGCATATAGCGGATGTTAAGGCCGCGCTCTATCCACATCTGTTCGTAATACGTCTGGATGCTTAAGAGCTGAATAGTCAGGGGTGAGAGGTCTGAGGTGTGATACAGGTCCTCTGTCCTTTCCAATACCGGCAGGTGGTTGTGCTCCACCAACAGCGTCGTGTAGGTGAATAGGAAGTTCGAGTCGGTCTTCAGGTGGATGAGTCCTCCGTCGACCAGGAAACGGCGGTAGCGCTCCAGGAACCATGTTGAGGTGAGGCGCTTGCGCGGGTTTTTCATCTGAGGATCACAAAACGTAAGCCATAGCTCTTGGACCTCGTTGGCCGAGAAGAAGCGGTCTATGATTTCGATGTTGGTACGCAGGAAGGCTACGTTGTTCAAACCTTCACGCAGAGCCTGCGTGGCACCCGTCCACATGCGGGCTCCCTTGATGTCCACACCGATGAAGTTGACGTCAGGAAACAGTCTGGCCAGGCCGACAGTGTACTCGCCCTTGCCACAACCTAACTCCAAAATGATGGGGTTCTGGTTATGGAAGTAGTCGTAGCGCCACCGCCCCTTCAGCATGAAAGGTTTGCGTTCCGCTACCGAAAAGGGGTATTGGAACACATTCCCGTAGGTCTCCAGGTCGGCAAACTTAGCCAGCTTTCCTTTGCTCATCGTTCTCCTTTATTCTGTTTGTTACGATGCTTTGTCCTGTTTGTTGCGATGCCTATCGCAACATATTTATCGTTAGTCAATGACCACGGTGGTCCACCCGTGCTTATCCTCGATGTCACCATACTGGATAGCGCGTAGCGTGTCATATAGTTTTTTCGACATTGGGCCGGGTTTATCACCAAATGAGTAACGTTTGCCAGTGTCCAGATCATCGATGTACGAGATGGGGCTGATGACGGCAGCTGTGCCGCAGGCACCGGCCTCTTCGAAGGTCTCCAGCTCTTCTTCGGGTATCGGACGGCGCTCTACCTTCATGCCCAGGTCCTCGGCTACCTGCATCAGTGACTTATTGGTGATGCTCGGCAGAATGCTGGTTGACTTAGGTGTTACGTATGTGTTGTTCTTGATGCCGAAGAAGTTGGCAGCACCGCACTCGTCCATGTACTTCTTCTCTTTGGCGTCCAGATAGAACTCACAGGCATAGCCCTTCTCATGTGCCAGGTTATTGGCAAACAGCGAGGCTGCATAGTTGCCGCCCACCTTGTACTTACCGGTACCTAACGGTGCCGAACGGTCGTAGTCGCGGATGATGACATACGGGTTGGTAGAGAAACCTCCTTTGAAGTACGGACCTACAGGCGTCACGAAGATGAGGAAGCAATACTCCTTAGCTGGATGCACGCCCACCTGTGCCGACGTGCCAATCAGCAGCGGACGGATGTACAGCGTGGCACCGCTTTCGTAGGTCGGAATATACTCCTGATTTAGCCGGACCACCTTCTTCACCATCTCCGTAAACAGCTCCGTCGACACTTCAGGCATCATGATGCCGCGGCAGGTTGACTGCAGACGCTTAGCATTCTCGTCCACGCGGAAGATACGCACTTTGCCGTCCTTGCAGCGGTAGGCCTTCAGACCCTCGAAAGCTTCCTGGCCATAGTGCAGGCATGTAGCGGCCATGTGCAGTTTCAGATACTCGTCGGAGCAGACTTCTATCTCTCCCCACTTGCCGTCACGGTAGTAACAGCGTACATTGTAGTCGGTCTTCATGTAACCGAACGACAGGTTTCCCCAGTCTAAGTTCTTCATAATGCTTTATCTTTAATGTAATTAATATCCATAATACGCCACAAAAGTACACAAAAAAGTGCATACCTGCAAAAAAACAGGCCGTTTTTTACCCTTTGACCTTCATTTTCGTGTACTGCGTCTTGATGTGTTCTGTTTTGCAACCCACCAGCACAGTGCGCTTCACCCTTCTGACGTTTTTGCCCATGTCAGGGTGTACGTGATGATTGGCCGGCATGTATTTACACCACCTTCCTGCACAACAGAGGGGCATCGTTTGTGGGCGTGGGGAATGGCGACTACTGTGCTTCGGATTGTATCTTGAGCAATTCCTCCTCGGTCTTGGTGAGCTTGTCCTTACAGAACTTGATGAGTCGCTGGGCAGTTTTCAGCTGCTCGGCAAGCTCGTCGATGTTATACTCGTTATTTTCCATCTTGCGCACAATAGCCTCTAATTGGGCCAGAGCGTCTTCGTATTTCTGTTCTTCTTTCATTTTACGATAGCTTTAAATGATCCTTTTTCCACACGTGTCTCTATCTCGTCGCCTGGTTGCAACAGGCTGGAATCGCGGACGGAACGGCCGTTATGTAGGGTGATACTGTAGCCTCGGCTGAGTAGCAGCTGGGGGTCGAAGCCTTGCAGTAGCAGAGTGAGTCGTTCGAGTCGGTGCTTATGGTCGGTCAGTCGTCGCTCGATGGCTGCCGGTAGCTGGTTCTCGATGAGTTCTATGCGGTGGCGGCCGTTGTTTAGGGTGCGCATGGCCAGCGTGGGGATGAGTGTGGATAGGTTGGCGACTTGTGTTTTCCTAGCAGCGATGTTGCGGGTGACGGCTACGGACATGTGTTGCTGAGCATCGGTAAGTCGGTCCAGTACACGCTTCAAGTTGTCAATCAGGAAGGCCGCAGCAGCTGTCGGCGTCTTTACACGTGTATGAGCTACCATGTCGAGGATGCTCTCGTCGCGGTCATGGCCGATGCCGGTGATGACGGGCAGGGGGAACTGGGCAACGTTTTCGGCGAGAGCCAGTGTGTCGAAGCCACTGAGGTCGGCGGTTGCTCCACCACCGCGGATGATGACGACACAGTCGAAGGGAGGCATCGGAAAACCGGCTGAGGCGGTGGCAGGGCAAGTGCGGCTGTCGGAATAGATGCTGTTGAGGGCAGCGATGACGCTCTGTTCCACCTGTTCGCCCTGCATAACTGCGGGGAAGAGGGTCACGTGGAACTGCAGGCCGTAGTTGTTGTTGACCAGTTGCTGACAGAAGTCGCCATAGCCAGCTGCACCCTGAGCCGAGATGACGGCAATGCGCTGGCAGAAGAGGGGCAAGCACAGCTCGTGCTGGAGGTCGAAGACGCCCTCTTCCTTCAGCAGGCGGATAATCTCCTGACGACGGCGTGCCATGTCGCCAATGGTGTATGTAGGGTCAATGTCGCTGACAATCCATGAGAAACCGAATGCCTCATGGAATTGGGCATAGACTTGTAGTAGCACTTTGATACCTGCACGGAGCGGCTGCCCAGTGGTGCGTTCGAAGTAGGGCTGCACCATCTGCCACGTCTGTCTCCAGCACTTGGCGGAAGCGCGGGCAACGGGAGTGTTGGAGCGCGAATCCTTCTCGATGAGTTCCATGTAGCAATGCCCTCCGTGCTCGCGGCACTCTGAGAGTTCAGCCTCTACCCAGTACTGATCGGGTAGCTGCATGTCAATGGTGTCGCGCACCATGAGGTTCAGCTGACGAAGGGTGAAGCGGACAGGGGCGTCGGAGCCGCTGGTACTACTGGGAGGGATGGGACAGGAGGAGGTCATGGGGCTTGTGGGGTTTGTGTGGTTGAAGCTTTGCCAATCATGTAGGCCCGCCAGAAATTAGGGACACCGTACCCGTAGATGTTGTCGGGATGGTCGTAGTTGTTGCTGGAGAGCCTGACGAGCTGGATAATCTCCTCGGCTGTCTTGTTGCGCAGGGCCTGCCACAGACAGGCAGTCAGACCGCAGACGATAGGTGCTGAGAACGAGGTTCCCATGTCGCTCATGATGACCCCGCGGCCGTTGACTAACCGTGCGGGGGCTCCCATGGCTACCACGTCGGGTTTTACACGCTGATCCTGGGTGGGACCGACACTGCTGAAGGGCGCTATCTTGTAAGGCTCGTCAGCCAGCATGGCTCCTACGGTTAGTATGTGGTCGGCATCGGCGGGTACCCCAATCTTTTTCCACGTGCCCATGCCGGAGTTGCCAGCAGAGTTAACCAGTATCATGCCTTTCTGTGCCATCATGGCAGCTGAGCGGCTGATAAAGGCGGTACGTCCGTCTAACTGCCACTGGCAGTACGACGTGTGGGGTTTATCGTACTCGTTGTAGCCTAACGACGAGTTGACGAGGTCGCAACCCACGGAGTCGGCAAACTCGGCAGCCTCTGTCCAGTAGTCCTCCTCGACCTCCTGTTCAGTCTGCATATCTTCGGAGCGCAGCAGCCAGTAGCAGGCTTTAGGGGCGGTACCTATATAATAATAAGGAATATGGATGGCCATGGCTGAGAGTACTTTCGTGCCGTGGTCGGTCTCGGAGAAGATGCTGGGCGAGGGCGGACTGACGAAGTCGTGCCAGCCGCGGATATCTATCTGCTGGAAAGCCGGTATCTGGTTAACGTTCTTGAAACCACCGTCGATGACGGCAATCATCATGCTTTCACCGTGCATGCCGAGGTCATGCAGCCGTTGGCCCTGCAGGGTACGTATCTGTTGTGCAGTATTGCCGTAGCGTTCGCCGCTGACACTGTCGCGATCCTCGAACTGCTCATGATACTTGGTCTTGATAGCCGTGGGAATGATGCTGTCTGGCGCCTGCCATACCAGTTTGGTGTCTTTGACGCATGGCAGCTGCCGTATCAGTTGGATACGAGTTGTATCCTTGACGCGTACCAGTACGGTGTTCTGCCAGCGGCTCTGTCCGACGATGCTGACGTCCTTATTCTCTATCAGTCGCAGGTAACGGTGGCTGACGGGCAGGTCGGTAGAGTCGACAGCCAGTCCCTGGCGCTTGCGGCGCTCCATACTGCGACGGGAAAGGAAGCTGGTAGGGCGGTCGAGCGAGTAGCCCGTGCCCAGTTTGTCAGTTAGATAGACTCGGTAGATGAACGATGGTCCGTACTTGTATTTCACTCGCTGGCTGCTCTCCTGCTGGTCGGAAGCCTGCAGGCAGACGGTAGAGAGAAGAAGGGTTATAAATAGTATCAGACGATGCATGGTAAATGCTGTTTTGGGTGCAAAGATAGTAAATAATCATGAGTTGTGCAAACGATTTTGCAGCCTTTTCAGAAAAAACCTGCGTGAGACGTGGCAAGTCTGCAAAAAAAGTCGTAACTTTGACTGCGAAAACCGAAAACTGACAATCAATATGAAACGAATTATCTTATTGACCGCTCTTGTAGCAACAACCGTGATGATGAGTGCAGCAAAAAAGACAGTGATTGACCGTATCGAACCGACTGACTGGTTTGTGGGGCTGAAGAACCCGCAAGTGCAGCTGATGGTGTATGGCAAGAACATTGCTGCGGTGAACGAAGTGACGACGGACTACCCCGGTGCCGTCATCGACAGTGTGGTGCGACTTGACTCGCCCAACTACCTGTTAGTGTATATGAACCTAAAGCAGGCACAGCCAGGCATGATGACGCTGAAGTTCGACAAAACGAAAGTGAATTACCAGTTGAAACAGCGTGAGATGGCCGGCGAGAAGCGACAGGGCTTCACCATTGCCGACGTGCTCTATCTGCTGATGCCTGACCGTTTCGCGCAGGGTGAGCACCATCAGGCACAGATTAAGGGTATGCGGAGCTATAAGGAAGACCGTCAGGCGCCCTCGCTGCGACATGGCGGTGACCTGGAGGGATTGCGCCAGCATTTAGACTACTTTACTGACTTGGGGGTCACAGCCCTCTGGTTTACGCCTATCCTGGAGAATGACTCACCCGATATGATGGACACTTGGTCAACCTATCACGGCTATGCCTGTACCAACTATTACCGCGTTGACCCCCGCTTTGGTACCAACGAGGAGTATCGCCAGCTGATTGATGAGTGCCATAAGCGTGGCCTGAAGGTGGTGATGGATATGATCTTCAACCATTGTGGCTTCGAACATCCGTGGGTGGCCGACCTGCCTACGAAGGACTGGCTGAATCTGTCTGATTGGCTAAAGCAGTCGGGTGGTTCCAGTGATCCGAGTGGTACGAACTTCCTGCAGACCAGCTACAAACTGACGCCTGTGCTCGACCCATACGCTTCGGACGTCGACAAGCGTGAGACAGTAGAGGGATGGTTTGTATCGACCATGCCCGATCTGAATCAGAACAATCCGTACCTGATGCGTTATCTCATCCAGAATAGCATTTGGTGGATAGAGACGGCTGGCATCGACGGCATCCGTATGGACACCTATCCCTACGCTTACCGGGCACCGATGGCCCAGTGGATGAAGGAACTGGACGAGGAGTATCCGAACTTTAATACCGTGGGTGAGACATGGGTTACGGAACCCGCCTATACGGCAGCTTGGCAGAAAGACTCGAAGCTCTCAGACATCAACTCGTACTTGAAGACTGTCATGGACTTCTCGTTCCAGGAGAAACTTGACTCGGCCAAGCATGAGGAGACCGACGGATGGTGGCGCGGCATGAATCGCCTGTACAACTCGTTCTGCTACGACTATGTCTATCCTAACCCCAGCAGCGTTATGGCGTTCATCGACAACCATGATACCGACCGTTTCCTTGGCGACGGCTGCGACTCGTTAGCGTTGAAGCAGGCTATGGCCCTGCTGATGACCGTCAACCGCATTCCGCAGCTGTACTATGGTACGGAGATTCTGATGAATGGCACGAAGAAGGAGACCGACGGACATGTGCGCAAGGACTTCCCTGGTGGCTTCCCTGGCGATACACATAACTGTTTTACCGCTGAGGGTCGTACCAAGGCCGAACAGCAGATGTTCTCATGGCTCTCGCGTTTGCTGCACTGGCGTCAGGGCAACGAGGTCATCACCAAGGGCAGGATGAAGCAGTTCATCCCCTTCAACGGTGTCTACGTCATCGCCCGTCAGTACAAGGGTAAGACGGCTCTCACTGTCATCAACGGTACTTCTAAGCCGGCTACGATGGAAATGAAGCGCTATGAGGAGGTCATCGGTGCCACCAAACGTGCCAAGGACATTCCCACAGGTCGATACTATGATCTTTCGTCAGACGTGAAGCTCAAGCCCCGTCAGGCGCTGGTGCTGGACTTCTGACAGTATGATAAAGAGGTATGATAGACAGTATAGCCATCCCGTGGGGTGGCTATACTTATTCTGTGATGCGTATCTTCAGCTGGTACCGCTTGGACTTATCGATGGTGTACTTCTTCAGCACACCTGGACCGCAGGAGCTGTTGCCGAGTCCCATGACGGCACAGTCAATGCTGACGAAGGTTTTCCCTTCGTCCTCCAGTTCGTAGTCGTGGGTTTTAGAGGCGATGTACTGGGCAGAGTAGGGCAGGGCCGAGAAGGAGAATGGTTCGTCGATAGACTCGATGCGTAGCTTCTTCCCCTTCTTTGTCCGTAGTTCTACGTAGGTGCAGTCCTCATGGTTGCCGGAGTCCTGCGGGCGGGCGTAATGCACATACTGCTCGCTGACGGTCGAATGCCACAGACCGATGGGACACGACACCTTACGGTCGGGATAGTTGTCCCACGGCCCACGACCATACCACGTCAATTGCTCGTATTCGCGTGGTAGCTCGATGAGGATGCCGAGGCGTGGCAATGGGGGTAACGAGTCGGGAATCTCAAATGTAAAGGCAAATTCATTGCCGTATTGCTCGGTAGTAACAGGGATATACAGCGTATCGAGACCACAGCGTTTCCAGTCTTTGGCCAGCCAGTTGCCGAAACTCTTGTCGTTGTCTGTAGGAGCACGGAAACATTGTGTCTTGATGGAAGTGACGAGTGCAATAAGCGACGCCGAGAGTGTTTTGTTCTTTGATGGCTTGGGTTTGGCTGCTGAGGTCTCAGCAAAAGCTTTCGGGCCAGTGCCGTAGACGGCCTGCACCTCGTAGTATTTCGGTGTTAGGGTGCGGTCACTCATCACAATGCCATTCATGCAGAACGCATGCAGGTTAGGCTTGTCACCAAAGTCACCGCCATAGAACACACTGTCACCACGCATAATACCTTGATCTACCCAGTCCCAGATGAAGCCTCCAAGCATACGCGGATTAGCGTTTATCTCGTCCCAATATTCCTTGAAGTTGCCGAGGGCATTACCCATGCAGTGGGCGTACTCGCTGGTCAGCACGGGGCGTGGCCCCCCGTCGGAGCCAACCCACGTACAGTGGTCGTCGGTTCTGCCAGCGATTTCAAGCAGCCGTTCCCAACGGGCATTCTCAGCACGCTCTTGGTCAGAGCCTTCGGGGATGCCGGGGTTCAGGTACTCCTGCATCACACGGGGATAGAAGCGTGAGATGACATCGACCGTCGAAGGGTCAGGGTCGCCTTGGGCTCCTTCGTAATGCACAGGACGGGTGGGGTCAAACTCATGAAGCCATGCCGACATGGCGGCGTGGTTGGGACCGTAGCCACTCTCGTTACCCAGACTCCAAAAGATGATGCTCGGATGGTTCTTGTCACGCTCGGCCATACGTACGGCGCGGTCCATGAAAGCGTCGGCCCAGTCAGGTGTCGAGGCTAACGTGCCGCGCAGTCCGTGTGTCTCGCAGTCGGCCTCATCCATGACGTACATGCCCATCGAGTCGCACAACTCGTACCAGCGGGGACAGTTGGGATAGTGAGCCAATCGCACGGCATTGATGTTTGCCTTCTTCATCAGTCGCAGGTCCTTGAGCATCAGTTCCTCAGTCATCACACGTCCACGGTAGGGGTCGTGCTCATGACGGTTGACGCCTCGAATTTTAATAGGTTGGCCGTTGATGAGCAGCTGACCACCGCGAATGTTTATCTGGCGGAAGCCCACCTGTTGTGTCACGCGCTCAACGGTTCTCCCCTCAGCATCCTTTAGCTCCATCAATAGGGTATAGAGGTTGGGCTCTTCAGCATTCCACAGACGAGGATTGTTGACCTTCATCTCCATGCGGTTGAACTTGCGGTGGCCACGCTGGGGGTACCACTCGTTCATACGGGCGGCTTTGTGGGCGAGGTCGAGGACCTCGTCTGTTGCGACTGAGTCGCAACAGACAGGACTATTGCCATCAAAGAGCGTGGCCACAAGACGGTAGCCCTCTGCGGTCTCACCGTTATACACGGAGAACTGCGGGTTTATCTGGAGCACCCAGCTCCCCTTCCAT
>Ga0265298_10002667_pt1 | contig 24443 bp, 18 predicted proteins | sample AusTroGonzalo_MG_3_FD_193486 | JGI IMG/M metagenome (GOLD analysis project Ga0265298, IMG submission 193486) | Bovine rumen microbial communities from tropical cattle in Woodstock, Queensland, Australia - Gonzalo_01 | ecosystem: Host-associated > Mammals > Digestive system > Stomach > Rumen ...
AGAACATGCGCAAACTCAAAGCACAGGGTATCTACACCGCATTCCCCGATCGCATCAACATCGACGTTACCAACCTCGGTTTGGCAAAGAAGATCGCTGTTGCTGACGTGACGGTAGAAGGCTTGACGTTCGTTAACCCGGCTGACGCATGCGTAGCTGAGGTGAAGGCAACCCGCCAGAGCAAGCAAGCTTAATAACGGTTAACGGTTATCGGTTAACGGTTATCGGATGGGGCGAGGCGGTTTACGCCCCGCCCAACTTTTTAACTTGCTACTAGAAGACTTCTTTCAACTTTAAACTGTCAACTCTCAACTAAGTATGAAATTCCTTATCGTCGGTTTAGGAAATATCGGAGACGAGTACGCCGGCACGCGGCACAACATCGGCTTCATGATGATTGACGCTTTCGCGGCGTCGGTCAAGGCGGAGTGGCAGGACAAGCGCTACGGCTTCGTTGCCAAATGCCGTGTGAAGAACGCCGAACTGGTACTGCTCAAGCCCTCGACTTACATGAACCTCAGCGGCAATGCCGTGCGGTACTGGCTGCAGCAGGAGAAGATTCCTGTGGAGAACATGCTCGTGCTCGTCGATGACCTCAACCTGCCGTTCGGCACCCTCCGCATCCGCAAGCAGGGCTCCAATGGCGGGCACAACGGCCTCGGAAACATCCAGTCGGTATTAGGAACGGATGCGTACGCACGTGTGCGCTTCGGTATCGGCAACGAGTATACGCGCGGCACGCAGATCAATTTCGTGCTGGGCGAATGGACCGACGAAGAGAAGAAACAGATTGAGGAGCGGCTCCAAGTGACGACGCAGATCATCCCCTCTTTCTGCCTGCAGGGCATTGACCGGACGATGAACCAATACAACGGCAAATGACGAAAGGCAAGTATGAAAGGTGAACGATTCATAAAGCATCCGTGGACGGTAGCAGTGTGCAACTGGCTGTTGGTGATGGCCATCTTCAGCGTGTCGCGCCTGTTCTACTATCTGACCAATCAGGCCACTTATCCGGATGTGACGTTCAGCCACTTGTGCGAACTGATGTTCGGCGGCATCCGGTTCGATATGACGGCGTTGCTGTACCTGAACAGCGTCTATATCGTGCTGATGCTTCTGCCGTTCCGCTTCCGCAGCAACCGGATCTATCAGCAGGTGGCGCAGTGGTTCTACTGGATACCGAACATCCTCGCCATCCTCGTCAACTGCATCGATATGGTCTATATGCAGTTCACCGGCCGCCGCACCACCGTCGCGTTCTTCTCGGAGTTTCAGCACGACAGCAACTTGGCGCAGATTTTCTTCACCTCCGCCCTGCAGTACTGGTACGTCACACTCTTCGGCATAGCGATGATAGCCGTGCTGATTTTGTGTGCCCGCCGCGGCGCAGAGACGGACAAGAAATGCCATCCGGCGGTCTATTATCCCGTCGAGACGCTTCTTTTCGTAGTCTCCATTTATATGGCGGTCATCGGCATCCGCGGCGGTTTCGGAGCGTACACACGCCCCATCACGCTGAGCAATGCGCTCCAGTACACCAACCGCACCAACGAGACCAATATCGTGCTCAACACGCCTTTCTGTCTCATGCGTTCGACCGAAGGCCGCGTCTATACCGACCCGCACTATTATGATCCGGCCGAATTGGAGACCATCATGACGCCGCTGCATGAGCCGTCAGCGGTCAGTGGTCAGCCATCAGCAATCAGTGGTCAGCGGCTTAATGTCGTCGTCTTTATCTTAGAGTCATTCTCGTCGGAGTATATCGGTTTTTACAATAACGGACAGGGCTACACGCCTTTCTTGGATTCGCTGCTTGCGCAGAGCGTCACATGGCAGTATTCGTTCGCTTCCGGTCGCAAGTCGATTGATGCCATGCCGTCCGTGCTGTCATCCATCCCGATGCTGATTGCGCCCTATGTGGTGACGCCCTACTCCACCAATTCCGTTTCGTCCATCGCCGACTGTCTGGGAGGCGAAGGCTATACCACCGCGTTCTTCCATGGCGCGCCGAACGGGAGCATGGGTTTCCAAGCCTATGCGCGCAGCGCAGGTTTTCAGGCGTACTACGGGCAGGACGAATATCCCAATGCACGGCGCGATTTTGACGGCACATGGGCCATCTGGGATGAGGAGTTCCTGCAGTTCTACGCGCAGACGATGAGCACAATGCCGGAGCCGTTCATGACTGCGGTCTTCACGGCCTCCAGCCATCACCCGTTCAAAGTGCCGGCCCGTTATGAGGGCGTTTTCCCCACCGGCCCGCACCCCATCCACCAGTGCATCGGGTATAGCGACCATGCCTTGCGGCGCTTCTTCGAGTTCGCCCAGACGCAAGAATGGTATGACCATACCTTGTTCGTCATCACGGCCGACCATACCAACCAGCTGACCCTTCCCGAATATACCAACGACTTGGGCAGATACCGCGTGCCGGTGGCCTTCTTCTGTCCGGCGCTGCTGCCGGCCGAAGGACGGACGGATGTCATCAGCCAGACGGACATCATGCCTTCCGTGCTGGAGTTCGTGGGCTATGACAAACCGTATTTCGCGTTCGGAGAGGATGCGCTGTCCGGCCCGAAGAAGCATAACTACGCCATCTGCTACAACAGCCCTGTTTACCAAGTGATGAACGACAGTCTGCTGATGCAGTTTGACGGTCAGCGTGTGACGGCGCTGTACAACTACAAGGCCGACCCCGTTCTGCATGCGCAGCAGCCCGTCGAAGAGGCACCGGAAGAAATGGTCACTTATCTCAAGGCCTATATCCAGCAGTATATCCACCGCATGATTCATGACCAACTGACCCATGAGTGAAGTACGAGTAGACAAATATCTGTGGGCGATGCGCATCTACAAGACGCGCTCCATCGCCGCGGACGCCTGCAAGAACGGCCGCATCACCATGAACGGCGTGCAACTCAAACCCAGCCGCGTGTTCCATGTGGGCGACACGTTCAACGTCCGTAAGGGTCCTATCACCTACACCTACCGCGTGCTGCAACTGACGGAGAACCGCCTCGGCGCCAAGCTTGTGCCGGAATACATGCAGGATTGTACCTCGCCACAGCAATTAGAGTTGCTGGAACTGGCACGGATGGCCGGTAACGGCGGTCGCGACCGCGGCATGGGCCGTCCGACCAAGAAAGACCGCCGCGACATCGAGACCTTCATGAGCGACAATTACTTGGACGAGATTGATTTTGACGATGAATCTGAAAACTGAATGCTGAATGCTGAAATCCAAGAAAAATAATATTGCCGAATATATCCTCTGGCTGTGGCAGATGGAGGACTATCTGCGTGCGTTCCCCGAGCAGGCGGAAGCGACGCCGGAACTGCATGAACTGAACGAGATGATGCACCGCGAGGGTATCATGGAGGGAGGTCATCTGCAACTGGCAGCCAACGCGTTGGCGGAGATGGAGGACCTGCATGCGCAACTATTGGATGAAGAGGCGTTCTACCGCGCCGCCGTCATACGTCTGCAACCCTCGCTCAACCTGCTCAAGGCCAAGACCGACCGACCGACGATGTCGGACATCGAGGCCTGCCTGTTGCTGCTCTACCAGATCATGCTACTGCGTTTGCAGAAACGCGACATCTCCCCTGAGACTGCGTCCGTCCAGACGCAAGCGACACAACTGCTCCGCTTTTTAAGTGAGGCATACAAAAATCTGAATTCTGAATGCTGACAGCTGAACGCTTTAGACATATCTTGGCATGGTTTGAGACGAATATGCCGGTTGCGGAGAGCGAGTTGCATTTTGACAACCCGTTCCAATGCTTGGTGGCGGTCATGCTCTCGGCCCAATGCACCGACAAGCGGGTGAACATGGTCACGCCTGCGCTCTTTGCCGCCTACCCTACGCCCGAATCCTTGGCCAAAGCCACCAGCGACGAGGTGTTCGAGTACGTCAAGTCGGTCAGTTATCCGCGCTCCAAAGCGGAGCACTTGGTGCAGATGGCGCAACGCTTGGTGGAAGTCTATGACAGCCAAGTGCCGGACAACATCGACGATCTGCAGACGCTGCAGGGCGTGGGACGCAAGACGGCGAACGTGGTTTGTGCTGTCATATGGAACCAGCCGACGATGGCCGTCGATACGCATATCTTCCGCGTGAGCGAACGTCTCGGCCTGACCACCCGCAGCAAGAATCCGCTTCAGACGGAGAAAGCGCTGGTACAATACATCCCCGAGAACGTCATCCCCAAGGCGCACCACTGGCTGCTGCTGCACGGCCGCTACATCTGCCAAGCCCGCAAACCGCTCTGCGACCAATGCGGCTTGCGCGATTACTGCCGGTATTATCAATCGGGCAACAAGTCCCCGAAACAATAAAAGCGACTGACACCGCATAACAAAAAAGCAACCATGACGGTTGCTTTTTTGTGTGGTTGGCTTTGTGCCAAACCGATTATTCGCCCTCTACGGGAAGTTCGGCAGCGGGAGCAGCCGGTTCGTCCACTACGATAGCGGACTGGTCCTCTGCAGAAGTCTGCTGGCCTGCATTGAAGCCTACCGCGGCAATGCTGAAGAAAACGATAAGGGCGATGAGCGTCCAAGTGGCCTTCTCCAAGAAGTCAGCCGTGCGCGGAGCACCCATTACTTGGTTACCGCTTGCAAAACCGGCAGCCAATCCACCGCCCTTGCTGTTCTGCACCAAAACGAGCAGCGTCAGCAGTATAGCGGCGATAACAATTAAGATAGTAATAAAAATGTACATGTTTATATAAAATTTATAAATTTTGCAAAATCGGGTGCAAAGGTACAACAAAAATTTGGAATACACAAGGCTTTGGGGCAAAAAAATAAAGTTTACTTTGATTTTTTAAGCTCAAAAGACTTGTTATGCGCACGAACGTGCGACCGTACCTTACCATTTCGCTACCGTGTCATTGTAGATATTCTCGGCGATTTCGGTAATCATGACGGCGCACAACTCATCCTGCACATCTGTCAGCAGTTTGGAGGCATCGAAGGTCTGGAAGGCCGAATAGGTCTTGTCGAACGACTCTTCGGGGTTGATGTTATTGGTGAAATGCACCTGCACGCGGATGGTCAGTTTGCTCTCCGATGCGTAACTGTCCACGGAAATGGCACCTTGCGTGATTTCGTAGCCGATGATGGCGCCTTCCAGTTCCAGATCGCCGCCCTTGCGGAGTACCTGCAGACGTGTCTGACGCTGGTAGAGGTCCCTGATGCCTTCCGTGAGGTTGTTCGACAGCGTCGGATTGACCATCGGCGCGTTGTTCGGGAAGTCAGCCACGGAAATGGAATGCGTGGTCTGGTAGTTGATATTGGCGCCGTTGAACTTGAAACTGACCGCGCAAGAGGACAAAAGAATAAGGACAAAGGACAAAAGACCGAATACTATCGGTCGAATCATTTTTGTCTTTGCTCTTTCAGCGAATGAAATGAGCGGTCTTTGTTCTTTCAGCGAAGCGGTCTTATAATCCATATTCCTTGATTTTACGATAGAGTGTCCGTTCGGAAAGGCCGACTTTCTCTGCCGCCACCTTGCGATTACCGTCCGACAGTTCCAGCGCACGCCGGATCTTCTCTTTCATCGCCTCATCGACGCTGAGGTTCTCGTCCTCGATGGGAACAATCTCTTCGGTGTCGCGCGAAGGCGTGAGCTCGGCGTTGAACGGCAGCACATCCTCGGTATCGCGGTAGTCCTGTATGCCGGTGTTCCGGCCGTTGTGTACGAGCGATTTCAGTTCTTCGAGGTCCTTCTTGTTCTGCATCACCATGTTATAGAGGATGCCTATCTCGTGGCCGTAGTCCTTTCCACCCGTCTGCGCCGGGTTGCGCAGCACCAGTTCCTGCCGGTTCTCCTCCTGCGGCAGGTACTTGCGGAGCGTGTCGGCGCTAATCTGGTGGTCCATCTCGATGACCGCCATCTGCTCGGCGATGTTCTTGAGCTGGCGGATGTTACCGCGCCAGTAGGAGTTCTGGAGCAGCCTCGTCGCCTCTTCGTTGAGCGAGAGCGGCGGCATGCGGTAGCGGTTGCAGAAATCGGCGGCGAACTTCTTGAACAGCAAGGGGATGTCCTCTTTGCGTTCGCGCAGGGCCGGCACGCGGATTTCGACGGTATTGAGACGGTAATAGAGGTCCTCGCGGAAGCGTCCGTCGTCTATCGCCTGCCGCATGTTGAGGTTGGTAGCCGCCACGACGCGGACGTTCGTCTTGCGTACGGTACTGGAACCCATGCGGAGGTACTCGCCCGTCTCCAGCACGCGGAGCAGACGCACTTGGGTCTGCAAGGGCAGTTCGCCCACCTCGTCAAGGAAAAGGGTGCCGCCGTCGGCTATCTCGAAATAGCCTTTGTGCTCGTTCTTGGCGTCCGTGAACGCGCCTTTCTCGTGTCCGAACAGTTCGCTGTCTATCGTCCCTTCGGGGATAGCGCCGCAGTTGACGGCAAAATAAGCGCCGTGCTTGCGGGCAGAGAAAGCGTGGATAATCTTAGGGAAATGCTCCTTTCCGACACCCGATTCGCCGGTGATGAGCACGCTGAGGTCGGTGCGGGCCACTTGGACCGCAATCTCGATATTCCGATTGAGCAGCGGGTTCGTACCGATGATGCCGAAACGCTGCTTGATGGCTAGTAATTCCTGCTGTGTCATACCAAACATGACAAAATGTCATGCAAAGGTACTACAAAAAGTTGAAAGTTGAAAGTTGAAAGTTGAAAGACCGTCATTTTTTTAACAAAAATCCTACTTTTTTGAAATATTTCGCGTGCGCGCTTGTGTATATGAAATATTTTTCGTACCTTTGCACGCTTATTTTGAAATTATACGCTCATTATGCATACAACGATTAGACATTTTCTGCTGGTGTGCCTGTGCGCGGTTGCGTGCACGGGTTGCGTGACGCAGAAGCAGATGACTTACCTTTCCAACGCCACGCCGGAAGCGGCGGACTCAATCAATGCGCATTTCACCCCGAAATCGGAAATGATCATCCATGTGGGCGATGCGCTGACCATCTTGGTGTCCGCGTTGGACCAAGAAGCGGTAAGCCCGTACAACCTGCCGATGGCGATATTCGCGCGGCCCGGACAGACGGAACTGTCCACCACGCCGGCGCTGCAGTACTACATCGTGGACGAGGATGGCAACATCGAGTTTCCGGTACTGGGTACGCTGCATGTAGCGGGTCTCAAGCGTACGGAAGTGCAGGCGATGATCAAGCAGAAGCTGGAGGCGCAGGTACTCAATCCGATGGTAAATGTCAATCTGGTGGGCGCCAAAGTGTCTGTCATGGGTGAGGTGAACCGCCCGGGCGCGGTGTCCATCAACAGCGGCCGCATGACCATCCTCGATGCGCTGGCCGCAGCAGGCGATCTGACCGTATACGGCCGGCGGGACAATGTGCTCGTCACCCGTGAGAAAGACGGCAAACTGGAGATTGCGCGTCTCAATCTGCGCAGCGCGGATCTATATACTTCGCCTTTCTACTATCTGCAGCAGAACGACATCATCTATGTGTCGCCGAACAAAGTGCGCGCGGTGGCCAGTACGAACGCCAGCCTGTGGTTAGGCGTGGTATCGACAGCGCTGAGTGCGGCTACGGTGATTATTACGGTGGTTAAGTAAGGGAAAAGTTTGAAACTATGGAGCAAAATCAGAATAATCAGGAGATAGATGTGCGCAAGATAGTGCGCGTGGTGAGGGAACACTGGTGGTGGTTCGCGGCAGGCGTGGCCTTCTTCATGCTGCTGGGCACGTGCCATTTCCTCCGCAAAGCCCCCAAATGGACGACGGACGCAAGCATCGTGCTGCGTCAGAAAGACGGCATGGGTGACGATAACCTCAACCCGATGGCGGCGCTGGGACTGGCCGGCAACACCGGAGCGGAGGACGAAGTGGCGGTACTCTCGTCGCGAGGACTGATGTACCAGTCGCTGGACGCCCTCAACCTGTGGGAGTACAATGCCAAGAAAGACGGCATGCGCTGGGTGGGCGAGTTCCGCGCGCCGGCAATCAAGATAGACTATCTGGACCTGACGGATGACGCCAAGCGCAAGCCGTTCATCGTGAAAGTGAAGCCGACCAAAAAAGGCTATAAGGTGAAGGTCAAAATGGGATTTTTCGTACGTTCGACCACGCGCGTGAAGGACCTGAGCGAACCGGTTCAGACGGCCGTAGGTACGCTGTTTATCCATCCGAACCGTCCGCTGAGTCCGGACACCACCTACCGCGTGAAGCATATGCTGCGCGAACTGACGGTGGCGGATTACCAGACCCGTCTGAAAGTGGCGCAGATAAAGAAAGAATCGAACATCATCAAACTGACGATGACCTCGCCCATGCCGGACCGCGACAAAGCCCTGCTGTACCAGCTCATCGAGCAGTATAACATGAACGCGATGGTGGACAAGAACATGATTGCATCCAACACCGCCAAGTTCATCGAGGAACGTCTCCAACTCATCACGGCCGAACTGAGCGAGGCGGAGAAAGCGCTGTCCGATTACAAGGAGCAGAACAACATCGCCGACCTCAACGCGCAGGCGCGCATGTTCTTGGAGGCCAGCAATGCCGAGCAGGCGGAGATGGCGCGCTTGGAGATGCAGATGAGTCTGGTCAACTACGTGGACGAGTTCCTTCGCGACGAGACCAAACGCAACAACCTCATCCCGGCGAACATCGGCATCTCGGATGCATCGCTAACCAGCAGTATGGCGGAGTACAACTCGATGCTCCTCCAGCGCATGCGCATCCAGCGTACCGCTACGGAGAGCAACCCCGTCATCGAGCAGATGGACTCCCAACTGGCCACCATCCGGCAGAACATCATCGCCACCATCGCATCGGTACGCGAGAGCCTCATGATCCGTCAAGCCAACCTCCAGAAACTGGATACCAAGTACAACCGCCAGATTCAGGACGCGCCCAAGCAGGAACGCGACTACGTGCGCGTGCTGCGTGACCAGAAGATAAAAGAGAAACTGTACCTCTATCTCTATGAGAAACGCGAGGAGAACGCCCTCATGCTCGCCGCTACGTCCATTCCGGCGAAGATAATGGACGCGCCGCAGCGCGACGTGCTGAGCATGAACCCCACGCCCAAGAAACTGTTTGCCATCTGCCTGTTCTTAGGCCTCTTCTTCCCTGCCGGCCTGCTCTATCTGCTGGTGCTGTTCAACGACAAGATTGACGACCAGAAGGAGTACGAGCGTCTCATCAAGGCGCCGGTATTAGGTTCGCTGGTGCAGAACTCGCGCAATGCGCATATCGCCATCCACGAAGGCGAATCAACCGTTTCGGCCGAACTGTTCCGCCTCATCCGCACCAACCTGCGCTTCGTCATTCCGCCGGAAATCAAAGCGCCGGTCATTCTCGTCACCTCCTGCATCAACGGCGAAGGCAAATCGTACGTATCGTGCAACACCGCCCTGTCGCTTGCCATCTTGGGCAAGAAAGTGGTGTTGGTCGGCCTCGACATCCGCAAACCGATGCTGGCTACCTATTTCAACCTGCGCACGAAGGGCCATCTGACCGATTATCTGGCGGAGCCGGACATTACGATTGACGACATCCTCGTTCCGAGCGGCGAGCACAAGAACCTCGACATCATCCCCTGCGGCACTATTCCGCCGAACCCGTCGGAGCTGCTGCAGACCGAGCGTCTGGACGCCCTGTTCGCCGAACTGCGCAAGCGCTACGACTACATCATCGTGGACACCGCGCCGGTTGAGCTCGTGAGCGACACCTATCTGCTGGACCGTGTGGCGGATATGACTATCTTCGTCTGCCGCTACAAGTACACGCCGACGGAGATGATTGACCGCATCAACCGGATGATTGAGCAGAAGAGGATGCACAACGTCGCCGGTGTGCTCAACGGCGTCAAAGGTCTCCGTGCCGGTTACGGTTACGGCATCCAGAAAGACTGAATTCTGAAAGCTGAATTCTGAAAGCTTATGATAGTATGCGTCGCAGAGAAACCGTCGGTGGGTGAGTATATCGCCCGTGTGCTGGGGGCCAACCAGCGCAAGAACGGCTATTTTGAGGGCAACGGCTACCAAGTCACTTGGACGTTCGGCCATCTCTGCGCGCTGCTGGATCCGCAGGAATACACGGACCAGTGGAAAGGGTGGAACCTGAGTACGCTGCCCATGATTCCGCCCCGTTTTTCCATCAAGGTGCACGGCGACGAGGGGGTGCACAAGCAATTCAATGTCATCAAATCCCTGATTGAGCAGGCCGACGAGGTCATCAACTGCGGCGATGCCGGTCAGGAGGGAGAGCTCATCCAGCGATGGGTCTATCAGCAGGCGGGATGCAAGTGTCCCGTCAAGCGTCTTTGGGTCAGTTCGCTGACCGAAGAGGCCATCCGCGAAGGGTTCCAGACGCTCAAGGACCAGTCCGAGTACCAGCATCTGTATGAGGCGGGCATGATGCGCGCCATCGGCGACTGGCTGCTCGGCATGAACGCCACGCGCGCGTATACAATAAGGTACGCGCGGGGCACAGGCCGCGACAGGCAGGTCCTCTCCGTCGGACGCGTCCAGACACCCACCCTCGCGCTGGTGGTCAAGCGGCAGGCGGAGATTGAGCACTTTGTGCCGAAAACCTACTGGGAACTCAAAACGAACTACCGCGACACGCTCTTCAGCGCGCAGATCCCCGTCGAGGACGGCGAGTACGCCATCACTTCCGAAGAGCAGGGGCGGACGCTCGTGGACAGCATCAAGGACCTGCCGCTCGTCATCACCTCCGTGGAGAAGAAGAAAGGGCTGGAGTACGCGCCCAAGCTCTATGACCTGACATCCCTGCAAGTCGATTGCAATAAGAAATACTCGTTCTCGGCGGAGCAGACGCTCCAGCTGATTCAATCGCTCTACGAGAAGCGCGTGACCACTTATCCGCGCGTGGACACCACCTACCTCAGCGACGACATTTACCCCAAGGTGCCGAACACGCTGGCGGGCATCAAGGATTTTTATCCGCAGGTGGCGCCGTTGCTGGGCGCCAAACTGCCCAAGTCCAAGAAAGTGTTCGACAACAAGAAAGTGACTGACCACCATGCCATCATCCCCACCGGCCAGCGCCCCGAAGCCCTGACGGCGGACGAGAAGAAGGTCTACGACCTTGTGGCGCTGCATTTCATTGCAGCGTTCTACCCCGAGTGCGAGGTCAGCAACACCACCGTCCTTGCCAAAGCCGGCGAAATGGATTTCAAGGTCACCGGCCGTGAGGTCATCAAACCCGGATGGCGTACCGTGTTCGACGGAGAACCGGAAACTCCGGATAGTCCGGAAAATCCGGAGGAATCCTCCAAGTCCCTGCCGGCCTTCACCAAGGGCGAGTCGGGCCCGCATGTGCCGCAACTGAAGGAAAAAACGACCACGCCGCCCAAGTACTACACAGAGGCGACCCTGCTGCGCGCTATGGAAACGGCCGGCAAGACGGTCGAGGACGAGGAACTGCGAGACGCGATGAAGGAGAACGGTATAGGCCGTCCGTCCACCCGCGCCGCCATCATTGAGAAACTCTACCAGCGCAAATACATCGTCAAGCAGGGCAAGAGCCTCCGCGCCACCGACACCGGCATCAGCCTCATCCATACCATCATCTCCCCCTTGCTCAAATCCGCCGAACTGACGGGTCTTTGGGAGAAAAAACTGCGTGAGATCGAGCGCGGCGAGTACGCGGCAACGGACTTCCTCGACGAAATCAAACAGATGACCACCGGCGTTGTACGCGATGTCAAAACGAACAAGGCAGGCATGCTCTGCCCCGTCTGCCGGCAGGGTCTCGTCATCCGCGGCAACACCCGCTACGGCTGTTCACGCTGGCGCGAGGGTTGCACCTACGCAGAGCCGTTTTGACAACTGAATTTTGCAAAAATGTGCATATATGCACTTTTTTCGTCAAAAATTACACATTCGTGTGTGTTTTTTTTTGTAATTTTGTCGCCGTATTAGAATAATACACGTGAGAAACAGATAGAACTTACACAATTTAACTTTTTATCAATACAAACAAATTCTCTTTATGAAACTGACTTTCAGTGGATTCCGTACCATGATGCTGTCGGCTTTGCTCTTCACGGGCATGGCTGTTCAGGCGCGTGTGATTAGCGGAACAGTTAAAGACCAGTCAGGCGAGACTATTATCTCCGCCTCGGTGGTCGTGAAGGGTACCACCATTGGTACAGTGACGGATTTTGACGGCAACTACACCATTGAGGTGCCGGATGACGCCAAAGTGCTCGTTTTCTCCTACATCGGATTGAAGACGCAGGAGTTGAACATCGTCGGCGACGTGATGAACGTCGTGCTGAACGAGGACAACGAAGTGCTGGAGGAAGTGGTGGTCACCGGTTACGGTACGACCAAGAAACGTGATGTGGTCACCTCCGTCGCTTCGGTAGGTGCCGACCAGTTAAAGGACATCCCGGTAGCCAGTGCCGCAGAGGCATTGCAGGGTAAATTGTCCGGTGTTTCGGTTACGACAACCGAAGGTAGCCCCGATGCGGAAGTCAAGATTCGTGTCCGTGGCGGTACGTCTCTGACGCAGTCGAGTGACCCGCTCTACATTGTGGACGGTTTCCAAGTGTCCAGCATTGCGGACATCTCCCCGAACGACATCGCTTCGATGGACGTTTTGAAAGACGCAGCAGCCACCGCCATCTACGGTGCGCAGGGTGCCAACGGCGTTATCATCATCACGACCAAGGATGCGGACACCGAGACCGAGGCGGAAGACAAGTTCAAAATCCGTTTCGACTATACCGGATACATGGGTTGGAAGGAAATGGCGAATAAATACAAGATGCTGGATGTGGATGATTTTATCCTGTTGCAGTACGAGTACGCCCACTATAAGGCAAAAGGCAACAAGGCCAACATCCCGACCAATTTCAACCAGTATTTTGACGAGCGTTATGCCAAGACGCAGGACAAGTCGCAGGTGATGACCATTCCTGAGATTCAGGAGTACTGGAAGACCCAGAAGGTGACCGACTGGCAGGATGAAACCTTTGGTTTCCATGGTCTGAACAGCAACCACAGTTTCACGCTGAGCGGCGGTAACAAGAACGCCAATTTCTCGCTTTCGTACACCCGCATCGATGACGAGGGTATCATGTACGGCTCCGATTACAACCGTAACAACCTCAGCTTCAAGTCCAAATTCAAACCCTTGAAGGGCCTGACCATCAGTTTCACCGCCCGTTACTCCAATACGGAGGTGCTGGGTGCCGGAACGAACACGGCGCAGGATGCCGGTTCGAAGACCGAGAGCCGCGTACGTAACGCCATCGCGTATTCGCCGATTGAGTTGTTCGCCAAGGACAACGTGGCCGGTTTGGATGACTATGAGTCTTTCGGTTCGCTCTATGACCCGATTACCACCATCAACCATAACTATCGCCGCAAACTGGATAACAAATATAACTTCCAAGGTTATGTAAGCTATAAGTTCGCCAAGTGGTTCACCATCAAGACCGAGTTGGGTTATGAGGGACGCAACCAGACGCAGGACCGCTACTATGGTCCGACCACCTACTATTCGCGTCAGGGCGACGGTTACACTTATGCAGGCGGTGCCGGTTTCGGTCATACCGTTTGTACGGATGAAAAAGACAGCCGTTTCAAGAACACCAACACGATTGAGTTCAAGAACAACTGGAACAACAATCATGACCTCAACATTTTGCTCGGTCAGGAGTTGCAGATCATGAAGGGCGAGACCCGCACTTCGAATAGCTACGGTTTCGACCCGAGTCTGACGGGCGACAAGGTGTTCAATTATCTCGGTTCGGCAAAGGCCTACACCTCCAAATCCTATGTCAACCCGACGGACAACATGCTGTCCTTCTTCCTCCGCGCCAACTATATTCTCTTTAACCGCTACTATATCACCGGTACGTTCCGTGCTGACGCTTCGACGCGTTTTGCGAAAGGCAACCAGTGGGGCTTCTTCCCCTCGGCGGCTATCGCTTGGCGTATTATCGACGAGTCTTGGATGGAACCGGCACAGGATGTGATGTCGAACTTCAAGCTCCGTTTCTCGTACGGTTCGGTGGGTAACAACAACGTGGATCTCGGTTATCTCCGCTCGGAGTACTTGGCTTCCGCAGCAGCCTACAGCGGTCTGTTTGACACGAAGATGACGGACGGTGGTTCGGATGTCATCGCCGCCAACAGCAAGCTCAAATGGGAGACCACCATCACCCGTGACTTGGGTCTCGACCTCGGTTTCTTCAACGAGCGCCTCACCGCTACCTTGGACCTCTACTGGAACAGCACCAAGGACCTGATTCTCAAATATGCATTGGGTGGTCTGGGCGGTTATAACTACCAGTACCGCAATATCGGTTCGACCGACAACAAGGGTGTCGAGTTCGCCATTAAGGGCGTTGTGCTCGACAAGCGTTCCAAATCGCTGTCGTACAACTTGACGCTGAATGCCAATATCTCGCATAACGTCAACAAGGTGACCGACCTCGGCGGTATGGAAGAGTATCTCGTTTCTTCCGCTTGCTTCTCGTCCAACTACGACAATACGGACTATGAGTTCAAACTCCGTCCGGGTGACAAGGTAGGTAATATCTGGGGTTATCAGACCGCCGGTTACTACACGCCGGAGGATTTCGCATCCTTCAACCCGAGCAACAATCGCTGGTATGATGCCAATAACAAGGCTGTCTCCACTATTCTCGGCGAGGCTCGTCCGGGTATGGTGAAAATCGTGGACCAGAACGGCGACGGCGTCATCAACGACAAGGACCGCGTCGTACTGGGTAACACGCAGGCGGTTATTCAGGGTGGTTTCGGCCTCAATTTCAATATCAGTGGCGAAGCATGGGGTGGCGTGGATGTCAGCACCCAGTTCACCTACAGCTACGGCAACAAGGTCCTGAACCTCTCCGCGCTGGATTACGGAACGATCTTCGACAAGTCCAAACTGCGTAACAACACGGCAGACGTCGCTTACGGCTCGCGCTACACCCTCTTCCTTGAAGACGGTACTTTTATTCCTGACAACTATTCCACCGACGGTTCCGGTAGAGTTTCCGGCGACCAGTACGCTGCCATGACGGCCGCTATCAACAGCCATAACGCCAATGCCAAGACCGCCAACCCGATCAGCGACAATATCGCCCTCACGGATAAGTATGTAGAGGATGGTTCGTACCTGCGCATGTCGTCCCTGACGATCGGTTATTCGCTGCCGGACCGCTGGCTCAAGAAAGCCTATATCCAGAAGGCACGTATCTTCTTCTCCGGCTCCAACCTGTTCTGCGTAACCAAGTACAGCGGCGCGGATCCGGAAGTGGACACCCGCTCGAAAATCAACCCGCTGGCTACCAACGTGGACTTCTCGGCATTCCCGAAGAACCGTGCGTTTAACTTCGGTATCAACCTTTCCTTCTAATCAAAAATCATACATCTAAAAAACATAAGAATATGAAAAAGTATATTTGTATAGCATTAGTAGCTACGGGCATTGGGCTCACAGGCTGTGATTTCTTCGATTCGAAATCACCCTCAGCCATGGATGCTGCATCTGTTTTCTCCAATGAGAACACGGCAGAACAGGTGATGGCTGGTGTGTACGAGCAGTTCGGTCAGGACAAATCCTACCGCAACCGTCTGGCGGTCGGTTATATGGGAATGAATACCGACGTCGAGCATGGCTCGAAAAACTCCGGTAAGGCCGATTGGAATATCTACGCCATGACCCCGACCAGCGGTGACCTGTCCACCGCCAGCGGTAAGGACCCGTGGGGATATATCAATACAGCTATCGAGCGTTGCAACAATATCATCGAGGGTATTGAGGAGTTCGGAGACAAGGATAACGCCAAGATGCAATATCTGCTGGGCGAGGCCTATTTCCTCCGCTCGTTCTTCTACTTGGAGATGGTCAAGCTCTGGGGTGATGTGCCGCCGCGCTTTGTATCCATCGCAAAGGACCCGAAGGGTCTGGAAATCAAGAAATCCGACCGTACCGAAGTGCTCATGCAGTTGCGTGAGGACCTCAAGAAAGCAGCCGAACTGCTGCCGTGGTCCAAGGACTGTCCGGGTAATGCCAAGAGCTCCACATGCCGTCCGAGCAAGGCGGCCGCTTACGCGCTCCTCGCGCGCATGGACCTTATCTACGCAGGCAAGGGCGTACGCCCCGCTACGTGGAAGAACGGACCGGAATTCCTTGTAAGCGATGCGGGTCTCCGTGCCGAACTGAACAAGGAAGTAATGTGGGCCTGTGCGCAAATCCTGAACAACGGCGATGAGGATATCAAGTTCCAAGATGACTACGAGCTTATCTTCAAGAAAATATGTGCCGATGAGACCAATTATTACAATTCGGAGGTAATCTGGGAGATTCCGTTCGCAGACGGCAGCCGCGGTCAGGTACTCCAGTACAACTGCACCAAGATGGACAAGTCTATCGGCGGTCTCAAGAACAACGAGGGCGGTTCCAGCAACTCTGCGCTGGGCATCGTGCCGACGCTCTATTATGACTACGAGCTGAACGATGTACGCCGTGACGTGACCATGGCACGCTATACGTGGATCTACGATGACGGTACGGAATTCAACAGCGACCGGGAGAAAGTGAAGCACGCCTTCCCCAATGTGGATGTGGACAACCATGAGAAGTTCCTCTATCAGAAGCGCTGTATGATGGATAGCTGGTATGGTAACAAATACCGTGTAGAGTGGATGAACCGCAGCCGTACCGGTAATGACGATGGTATCAATTTCCCGGTTATCCGCTATGCCGACGTGCTCCTGATGGCTGCCGAGGCATCTATCGGTGGTATCGGTGGAGATATACCTGCTGACATGTACGGTCTGGATGGTAACGCATGTTATAATAAGGTACGCACACGTGCACACGCAACCTCCAAGACCTTGAGTAGCATGAAGGATATTCAGGAAGAGCGTAAACTGGAGTTCACCGGCGAGTATATTCGTAAGTTCGACTTGATGCGCTGGGGTATCCTCAAAGAGGCGCTCACCGAGGCGCATGACCGCTTGGCGAAGATGAACACCCACGACGGAGAGTTCGCTGACTTGCAGGATACGGTTTACTTCAACTACAAGTACGTCGGTGATGAGCTGAGCTATGCAGCAGGCATCAAGGGATTCGTTATGGACTCCGTCTATGGACTCAACCATGGCGAAACCGGCCAACCGTCATACACTTTGGTCGGAGGCGTCAAGGGTTCGATGTATGCCAGCGAATCCAGTGGCCGCGTACTCGCGCCGGATAACTACATGCTCTTCGACCGCGACTTCCCGGAGCGCCTCAACGGACGTCAATACTGGCCGATCTTCTCGGTGAACGTAGGCCAGTCGAATGGAACGCTGTGGAACGATTACGACTATGTATCTCAATAAGACATATTTGCTCTGCCTTCTTGCGCTCTTTGTAACGGCGTGCAAGGAAAAAGAGACCCAACCTGACGAGCCGTCTATCAACTCGCATCCCGAGTTGGTGGCGGCTTGCCGGCATTTGGAGGGCGGCGGTGCGGCCGTCACCGGCGGCGATGGCGGTACCGTGTACCGCGTCAATCGGCTGGATGATGCCATCAATCCGAACACGGGCCTGCCTATGGCCGGCACGCTCCGCTACGCCGTGTCACAACTGGGCGCAAGGAGAATCATTTTCACGCAGTCCGGAACCATTCATCTGGAGAACAAGCCGCTGACCATTAAAAACGGCAATCTCACGATTGACGGCCAGTCGGCGCCCGGAGACGGCATTTGTATCGCCGATTATCCGATTGTCATTGAAGCGAATAACGTCATCATCCGTTTTATCCGTGTCCGGCTGGGAGACGAGAGTCAGAGCGAGTACGATGCCGTTTCGGTCAATGACTCCAAAGGCGTTGTGCTGGACCACCTCAGTTGCTCATGGTCGGTGGACGAATGCGTGAGCTGCTATGGCAACACGGATTTTACCATGCAATATTGCATAGTATCCGAATCGCTCAAGAACTCAGTTCATGGAAAGGGTAATCACGGTTATGCAGGCATTTGGGGAGGCACGAACGCCTCGTTCCATCATAATCTGCTGGCCCACCATGACAGCCGTAATCCACGTTTTGACCATGACTATGTGAATACTGCGTGCGTCGGCCCGATTGACTATGTCAATAATGTCGTCTATAACTGGAAGGGCAATTCCGCCTATGGCGGCGAAGGTTCGTCCAATGGAGCCGGCGGAAGACACATCAATTTTGTCAACAATTATTACAAAGCCGGACCGGCTACGCCCAAACCGACTTCTACCCTTTCTGCGGTAGGCACTCGTTTGGTGGACCCGTGGACCTCTTGCGGTAACTGCACGGATAAACTCGGCGGCTCGGTTGTGCCTCCGATGATTTATATGACCGGCAATAAGATGACATCCTCCGATGAGGTGACCGCGGATAACTGGAAAGGTGCCACGCACAGCGATTCCAAGATCAAGACGACAGTCCGCTGGACCGATGGCATGACGCCGCTGACGAACGAGCAGACGGCTGAAAATGCCTATGAAACGGTGCTGGCCAAGGCCGGTTGCTCGCTCCATCGCGATGTTGTGGATACTCGCATCGTCAGCGAGGTACGCAACGGCAACTATACCTACGAAGGCTCCAACGGCTCGACGGGTGGACTGATTGATACGCAGTCCGATGTAGGCGGATGGCCCGAACTCAACTCTGCGGCGGCACCGACGGACTCGGACTACGACGGAATACCGGATGTGTGGGAGGAAAAGTATGGATTGGACCCAAAAAATTATGGGGACGCAAAGGAAACAACCTTGGTGTCCGGGCATACCAATCTGGATGTCTACTTATGCTCCATCGTGGCACACTTGTATTAAAAAATACACAAACGTCAATTTTTCTACATTTTTCAGCAAATAGTTATTGCATATATCAAAAAAAAGCAGTAATTTTGCAGCAGAAATGGAAAAACGCATTTGATTTTTTAATCAACTTTTTATATTAACCCTTAAAAACTCAACATTTATGAAGAAAATTTTCCTCTTCGCAGCCGCCGTTGTTGCAGCAATGACAGTGAACGCACAGAATGTAGTCGTTCTGTCGAATGTAGCCAACTACATCGATTTCCAAGCACTCAGTGTTTCGGATGCGGACATGACCAAATCAACTGTTACGAGCGAAGCTCCGTACGAGTTGGCTAACGGTACCGTTCTTCTTGGCTACAAGAATAAGGAAACCGGTGCAGAGGCTACTAACACTTGGAACACGAAGACGGGTTACAACACCACAATGCCGACTCCGGCTTGGGATGGTGTGGACTCTCTGACTGTAGGTACGATGTTCCGTGCAGCAAGCGGTACGACAATCAACTTGGGTGCTTTCACAACCACAGCAGATGGTAAACTTACGGTTTACTTCCAGCCGAACGGTGACAGCGAGCGCGGTGTAAGCGTTTCTGTTTATGGTGAAGAAATAGCTCAATTGACCGGTAGCGGTGTGAAGATTGACGGTATCCGTCCGGCTTACGCTGGTTCGATCAATCTGCCCGCAGGTAGCTATGACGCAGGTGACGTGGTTATCAAGCTCATTGTCAACACCAGCAACATCTTCGGTGTTAGCATTGATAACCTCCCGGCTCAGGGCCTCGAGAACAGCAACGCAGCTGTTAAGGCTGAGAAGTTCTTCCGCAACGGTCAGCTCATCATCCGCAAGAACGGTGTAGAGTACAACGCTATCGGCGCACAGCTCTAATCACCACTCATCCATCAGCCATCAATGACTGATGACACAAAACCGGCCCGCAATCGCGAGCCGGTTTTCTTTCTGTGGGTACCTGCTGTCATTTTGCAGGTATTTTGCCTGATACTTACGTTACCATTTCGTTCGCATTACGGACGTCCTACTCCAGTGGGTCATCGTCCCAAGTCAGGTCCTTGCTGTGCTTGATTGTGTTCTGCTTCGTCGGAGTAATCACGCAGTCCTTGAACGTCAGTTTCTCTGCATAATCGATGGTCATGCCCTCGCGTACACTATAGAAAGTGAGGTCTTCGAACAGCAGGTCATGCACAGGCAGACCCTTCAGACCCGTGATGTCCACCGCCTTGCGCGCGTTCACGCAGGTAATGTTGCGGAATGTCACATTGCTCCATTCGGGATAGAACTTGCTCTTGTCATCCGAATCCGTCGCGCCGCGCCCGCCAGCCGAACGGTCTGCATAGCCCGACTGGAAGAAGATAGCCGCCTCGCGGATGTTCTTCATACCGATATTGATGCAGTAGATGTCCTCGCACCAGCCGCCACGACCCGGAGCCGATTTGAAACGGCAACCGATATCCGTACCGTCGAACATACAGTCCTTAACAATCAGACGCTGCATGCCACCCGAGAACTCCGAACCGATAACGAAGCCGCCGTGTGCACGATAGACGGTGTCGTTGCAGATGAGGAAATCGCGTTGCGGACCGGCGGCAACACCCTTCTCGCCTACTCCGCCCTTCATGCAGATACCGTCATCACCGGCACTGATGTGACATCCGGCAATCAGCGCCACCTGTACGTTACCCGGGTCCATCGCATCACCGTTCTGCGCCCACCACGGACAGTCAATCGTCACGTTCTCGATAATGAGGTTCTGGATGCGCGTCGGTACCAAGTGGAATTTCGGACTGTTACGCAGCGTCACGCCCTCTATCACCACGTTCTTCGAATCGGTGATGTTCACCAAGTGCGGACGCATCTTCTCCTGTATCTCCGGCGTTGCGGCGATATTAGGGATGCCTAACTCCGGATTGAGGTCGAACGGGTACCAGAGGCTGTAGGTCTTGTCGTCCGGCACAACCGTACCGCCTAACGCCAATGCCTCCTCCCAGAACTCATCGGCACCGCCTTTCTTCAGTTTCTTCTCCTTGATCGGACGCCAGATGAAGCCCTGACCGTCTATCACACCCTGCCCCGTGATGCCGATGTTCTCGCATTTGCTGGCGCGGATGAAGGCGTTGCATTTCTTGCTGCCGTCGCGAGGATCGTCCTTCTGCACGTACAGTTCCTTGTTCTCGCTGAACAGGATAGTCGCGCCTTTCTTCAAGTGCAGGTCAATATTGCTCTTGAGCACAATCGGGCCTGTTTTCCAAACGCCCTTCGGCACAATCACATGACCTCCGCCCTTGCTGCTCAACTCCTTGATGGCGGCGGCAAAAGCGTCCGTACAGAGGGTCTGGCCGTCCGGCACGGCGCCGAACTGCGCAATATTCACTGCAGCAGAAGGGAACTTGACCTCCTGCACGTGCTCGATTTCGACTGGCAGATCCACATAGTAGTGGTCATACTTGCTTTGTGCGCTCATCACCAGCGCCACGCCCGTCATCAGGGCGGATAGAAGCAGTTTCTTCATGATAAATAAAATGTTTTTATTGATTATTGTCTTTTGTCCATTGTCCCTTGTCTCAATTTTCGTGCCATTCGGCAATCTTCAGCGCGGCATTGATGCCATCCAGCGCGGAACTGGTGATGCCGCCGGCATAGCCGGCTCCTTCGCCGCAAGGGTACAAGCCCGGCGTGCTGACCGATTGCAGAGTGTCAGGGTCCCGTGGAATCCGCACGGCACTGCTGCTCCGGCTCTCCACGCCTACTATGACCGCCTCATTGGTCAGAAAACCCGGGTACTTGCGGTCAAAATCGCGGAAGCCCTGCTGCAAGCGTTTGCCTATATGCGCCGGCAGCCACTGGTCCAAACGGCTCGGCACGATGCCCGGCAGATAACTGCATGCCGGCAGGCTTTTGCTTTCTTTTCCTTCCACAAAATCCTTCATCCGCTGCGCCGGGGCGATAGAAGAATTTGCCATTTGCCATTTGCCATTTGCCATTTGAGAAACTTGCTGACGGGCAAGTCTCTCCAGCGCTTCCTGATAAGCCAGCCCGCGTAACGGGTCATCCCCTTCAATATCCTCCGGATTGATCTGTACCACCATGCCGCTGTTCGCATAAGGCGAGTTCCGGTGGCTTGCCGACATACCGTTCACCACACATCCGTCTGCCGTGCTGCCAGCCGGCACGATATGTCCGCCCGGGCACATGCAGAACGAATAGACTCCCCGTCCATCCACCTGCGTCACCATCGAATAGCTGGCATTGCCGACGTAGTCAATGACTGAATGCTGAGGGCTGACGGCAGACGGCTTCAAATGATACATGAGCCGGTTGATGATCTCTTGCGGATGTTCTATCCGCACGCCCATCGCAAAACCTTTGGTTTCCAGCTTTACCCCTTCTTCCGCTAACATCCGGTACGTGTCATGCGCCGAATGGCCGATGGCCAGAATGACGGGTCTGACGGCTGACGGCTGATGGCTGACAGCCTTGAGACTGGTCACACAAGTCTCAAAATGTATTTCCCCTCCGTGCTCCAAGATGCACTCACGTATCCGCTTGATGATTCCCGGCAACTTGTCACTGCCGATATGCGCGTGCGCCTCGTACAGCACGGTGTCCGGCGCGCCGAAATAATGGAACATTTCCATCACGCGCTGCATGTTGCCGCGTTTCTTGGAGCGCGAGAACAGCTTGCCGTCGGAGAACGTACCGGCGCCGCCTTCGCCGAAGCAGTAGTTCGACTCCGGATTGAGCCCCTCGTTACGGTTCAGCAGCGCAATGTCTTTCTTCCGCTCGCTGACTTCCTTTCCCCGCTCGTAGATAACGGGTTTGATGCCGTGCTCGATAAGCGTCAGCGCGGCGAACAGACCGGCCGGACCGGCACCGATGATGACCGCCTCGCGCTTCGCCTCATGCACGTCTCGAAACACCGGCGGCGCGTACAGCGGAATAGGCGCATCCTTCGCGACCGGCTTTCCCTCATCGTCCGTTAAAACCGTAAGATGCACGCGCAACTCGCGTTGCCGTGCATCTACTGAACGTTTCACCACCCGCCACTGCGTCTCCATTTCGTGCGCCTCTCGCGGAGAAAGTATGTATTGGATTGAATCCACCGGTAACCGATAGCCGTTAACCGTTATTTTCCTATCTTGGCCAACACGGCTTCAAGGCCGAGTTCTTTGATTTTCTCGCCGATCTTGCCCTCTATCTCTTCGCACAGGTCGGGATTGTCCGCCAGCACGTCTTTGACCTTGTCGCGGCCCTGACCAAGCTTCGTGTCGCCGTAGCTGAAGAACGAACCGCTTTTCTTGATAACATCGGTGGCTACACCGAAATCAAGAATCTCGCCGATGCGCGAAATGCCGGCATTGAACATGAGGTCGAACTCGGCTTTCTTGAACGGAGGTGCCACTTTGTTCTTCACCACTTTCACGCGCACTTGGTTACCCTTTATCTGCTCGCCGTCCTTGATCTGACCCGTGCGGCGGATGTCCAGACGTACCGAAGCGTAGAACTTGAGGGCGTTACCTCCGGTTGTTGTCTCCGGGCTGCCGAACATGACGCCAATTTTCTCACGCAGCTGGTTGATGAAGATGACCGTGGTGCCGGTCTTGTCCACCGATGCCGTCATCTTACGCAGCGCCTGCGACATCAGACGCGCCTGCAGGCCCACTTTGTTGTCGCCCATCTCGCCGGTTATCTCCGCTTTCGGCGTCAGTGCCGCAACGGAGTCGATGACGATGAGGTCCACGGCAGCCGAACGGATCAGCTCGTCAGCGATGGCCAGTGCCTGCTCGCCGCTGTCCGGCTGGGCGATAAGCAGTTCGGCGATGTTGACGCCCAATTTCTCGGCATAGAAACGGTCGAACGCGTGCTCGGCGTCGATGATGGCGGCGATGCCGCCGGCCTTCTGCACCTCTGCCATTGCATGAATGGCGAGCGTGGTCTTACCGGACGACTCCGGACCGTAAATCTCAATGATACGTCCTTTCGGGTAACCGCCCACGCCTAACGCGTAGTTCAGTCCCAGACTGCCGGTCGGGATAACCGGCACGTTGTCTATGTTCTCTTCGCCTAATTTCATGATGGCGCCCTTGCCATATTCCTTGTCTATCTTCGCCATCGCTGCTTGCAGCGCTTTCAGCTTGTCGCTTGACGGTCCTTGTTTCTCTGCCATAAAATATCTATATTTTAATTGTTTACTATTTATTGCGCAAAGGTACAACATTTTTCTGACATATGCAAATAATTTCTGATGAATATTTCTTTTGTCTGCATTTTAAGCATATTATTCCCTACTTTTTACCTGATCGTTACCTTATCCCGATTTCCAAATATAACCCAACAACCCCGCCGGAAAGCAGGGTTGTTAAGTTCATTCGCCGGAAAGCGAGAGGGATTATTCTTGGCTGTGTTCCCTGAAAAAATTAGTAAACGAACTCAAAACCTGAACTAATTTAGGATGATCTTTCCGCATTAAGATACTTGAGTAATACCGAATATTATCAATTATCATAGACTCGGTATGCAATGAATACGAACCATTAAGCATATAGGCTTCAAACCAAATACGGAATAATCTATCACGAAGTGCTTGACAAAC
>Ga0265298_10002668_pt1 | contig 24441 bp, 15 predicted proteins | sample AusTroGonzalo_MG_3_FD_193486 | JGI IMG/M metagenome (GOLD analysis project Ga0265298, IMG submission 193486) | Bovine rumen microbial communities from tropical cattle in Woodstock, Queensland, Australia - Gonzalo_01 | ecosystem: Host-associated > Mammals > Digestive system > Stomach > Rumen ...
ATCGTCCGGGTCGCCCTCCGCGTCCCCGTATACATACCGGACAGTCCCGTTCCTTTGGACAGGATCGTCCCGCTTATAACCGTAACAACGATGAGGGCGGTTTCCGTCCCGAGGGATTTGGTGCTGGACTGCAGAGTAATGCCCCGCGTCAGCAGGGCGGTTACCAGCAGCGCGGCGGCTACCAGCAGCGTGGCGGCTATGGTCAGCAGGGCGGTTACCAGCAGCGCGGCGGCTATCAGCAGCGTGGTGGCTACAACCAGGGCTATAAGCCTTATAACAAGCCTTACGGTCAGCAGCCCTATAACCAGGAAGGTGAAGAGGGCGGCTACCAGCAGCGTGGTGGCTACCAGCCCCGTCAGGGTGGCTACCAGCAGCGTGGCGGTTATGGCCAGCAGGGTGGTTACCAGCAGCGCGGCGGTTATGGTCAGCAGCGTGGTGGCTTCCAGCAGGGCGGTTTCAATAAGCCTTATGGCAACAACCGTTCCTTCAATAAGCGTCCCCGCACGGCCGATTACGATCCGCATGCCAAGTACAGCATGAAGAAGCGCATCGAATATAAGGAGGAGCATTTCGATCCCAATGAGCCCATCCGTCTGAATAAGTATCTGGCTAATGCCGGTGTTTGCAGCCGTCGTGAGGCTGACGAATTCATCCAGGCAGGTGTCGTTACCGTCAATGGCGAGGTGGTCACCGAACTGGGAACGAAGGTGCTGCGCACTGATGTTGTCCGCTTCCATGAGGATCCTGTAACACTCGAGAAGAAGGTGTATGTCCTGTTGAACAAACCCAAGGACTATGTGACTACCAGCGATGACCCACAGCAGCGTAAGACGGTTATGGATCTCGTGAAGGATGCCTGCCCTGAGCGTATCTATCCCGTTGGCCGCCTGGACCGTAACACCACGGGTGTCCTGCTGCTTACCAACGATGGCGATCTCGCTTCGAAGCTGACGCATCCGAAGTTCCTCAAGAAGAAGATATACCACGTCTACCTCGATAAGAATATCACTGCTCATGACCTCCAGCAGATTGCTGAGGGCATCCAGCTCGAGGATGGCGAGATCAAGGCTGATGCCGTTGAGTATGCCAGCGATACCGATAAGAAGCAGGTGGGCATCGAGATTCACAGTGGTAAGAACCGTATCGTGCGTCGTATCTTCGAGAGCCTTGGCTACAAGGTGCTCAAGCTCGACCGCGTCCAGTTCGCTGGTCTCACCAAGAAAAACCTTCGTCGCGGCGACTGGCGTTACCTCACTGAGGAGGAGGTCGACCGCCTGCGTATGGGAGCCTACGAATAAATAAATTAGAAATGAGAGATGAGAAATGAATAATTATAATGGAAAATGATTTCTTCATTTCTTCATTGACATTTCTCATTCCTCATTTGTCATTGCTCATTTAGAAAAGATGAAACGAACTAAGATAATTGATGTGCTGAAAAGCACCGAATACGGAAAAGAAGTATGTGTGAAGGGTTGGGTGCGTACCCACCGTTCCAGTAAGGCCGTTGACTTCATTGCCCTGAACGATGGCTCGACCATCAATAACGTGCAGATTGTTGTCGATCCGACAAAGTTCGACGAGCAGTTGCTGAAGGACATCACCACAGGTGCCTGTATCGCAGCTGTCGGTACACTGGTCGAGAGTCAGGGCGCCGGACAGAGCAGTGAGATTCAGGCTACCTCGTTGGAGGTCTATGGTCTCTGCGGAAACGACTATCCCATGCAGAAGAAGGGACAGTCGTTCGAGGCTATGCGTAAGAATGCCCACATGCGTTTGCGTACCAATACCTTTGGAGCTGTGATGCGCATCCGTCACAATATGGCGATGGCCATCCATACCTATTTCCATGAGCACGGCTTCTACTATTTCCATACACCGCTGATTACCGCCAGCGACTGTGAGGGTGCCGGTAATATGTTCCAGGTAACCACCAAGAACCTGTATGACCTGAAGAAGGATGAGCAGGGTAAGATTATCTATGACGATGATTTCTTCGGTGAGCAGACCTCATTGACGGTGTCTGGTCAGCTGGAGGGTGAGCTTGGTGCTACCGCTTTGGGTGCCATCTATACCTTCGGTCCCACATTCCGTGCAGAGAATTCAAATACTCCACGCCACTTGGCAGAGTTCTGGATGGTTGAGCCTGAGGTGGCTTTCCTTGACCAGGAAGAACTGATGGATCTCGAGGAGGACTTCATTAAGTATTGTGTCCGTTGGGCACTCGACCACTGTAAGGATGACCTCGAGTTCCTCAATAAGATGATTGACAAGACGCTCATCGAGCGTTTGGAGGGTGTCTTGAAGGAGACGTTTGTCCGTCTGCCCTATACCGAGGGTATTAATATCCTGCAGGAGGCTATCAAGAACGGTAAGAAGTTTGAGTTCCCCTGCAACTGGGGCGACGACCTCGCTTCCGAGCATGAGCGCTATCTCGTGGAGGAGCACTTCAAGAAGCCCGTCATCATGACCGACTATCCCCGTGCATTCAAGTCGTTCTATATGAAGCAAAACGAACCCTCCCCCAACCCCTCCGAAGGAGGGGAGCCTTGGAGCGTTGGCTACAAGGGCGCTGTCGCCCCTGGTCCCACTATGCAGGGTACTGACGTGCTGTTCCCCCAGATCGGTGAGATTATCGGTGGCTCGGTCCGTGAGGAGAGCTACGACAAGCTGATGGGCGAGATCGAACGTCGTCAGATGGATAAGACACATCTGTGGTGGTATATCGACACCCGCCGCTGGGGATCGTGTCCTCATGCTGGCTTCGGTCTCGGTTTCGAACGACTCATTCTTTTTGTCACTGGCATGCAGAATATTCGCGACGTTATTCCCTTCCCGAGGACGCCGAAAAGTGCCGAGTTTTAAAAAAAACTAAAAAAATATTTGTCAGTTCGAGAAAAAATCGTAACTTTGCACGCAAAATGTAGTAAAGGCAGGGGGTAATACCCCTACACCTTATTATATATATAGAAACGTAAAACCAAAAACACTTGCCTATGGTAGCAAACCCCTTCAAACAAAGAGTAAAACGACTCCAAAACGTTAAAATATCGGCAGAATGACGGATTTTGCTCAATTTTTTGGGCGATTTTCGAAAAAATTTGCGATTTTGTTTGCAAGATTTCAGATTTATATCTATATTTGCACCAAAAATGTGGCTTCCAATGGGGGACACAGCGAAGAATTGAGAGAAAGAAAAGAAGTAAATAACCTAGTTTTTTATTAATTTAAATTATTAATCGTATGAAAAAAAGATTAATTGGTACATTGCTTTTGGGAGCACTGCTCGTGTCTTCCGCTAGCATGTTCGTGTCTTGTAAGGACTACGATGATGACATCAACAATGTCAGCGATCGCGTAACAGTCCTTGAGAAGGCAAAGGTGGATCTTGAGAATAAGATCGCCGAACTCCGTGCTGACTTGGAGGCCAATTATGCCACTAAGGTAGCACTTGCTGACACAGCTAAGAAGGAGCGCGCTCGTGCTCTGGCTGCTGAGGCTGCCCTGAGCACTCGTATTCAGACCGCTCAGGATGGTGTTGACATGTTGAACGCCCTGATTGGTGGCGATATCAGCAAGTCTGAGAAGTTCACTGATTGCAAGACTTACAAGGCTGCCTTGGAGAAGACTTGGTCTCAGATTGAGTCTGTCGAGGCTGGTTTGGGCGCTCGCCTGACCAAGCTGGAGTCTGACCTGAATCTTGACAATCCTGAGTCAAAACTTCGCGTCTATCTGAAGAATCTCGAGAACCAGATTGCTGCTCTCCAGACTTGGCAGGCTGCTCTGGATGCCGACGGTGGTGCTGCTACCAAGAATTATGTCGGTGAGGAGATTGCTAAGGCTGAGGCTCGCGCTGCTCTTGATGCTGCCACAAAGGCTGCTACAGCAGAGGCTAATGCCAATGCTTATACCGACGCACAGCTGGCTGAGAAGATTGCAGAGGCTCTGAGGACTGCTGCTGCCGACGCTAAGGCTAAGGCTGACGCTGCCGAGGCTGCTGCTAAGACTTATGCTGAAGGTAAGGCTGCTGCTGCTGAGAAGGCTGCTAAGGAATATGCCGCTGCTGAGGCTAAGGCTAAGGCTGATGCTGCTGAGGCTGCTGCCAAGGCTTATGCTAAGCAGTATGCTGATCAGAAGTATAATGAAGCTCTGACTGAGGCTCAGAAGAAGGCTGACGCTGCTGAGACTGCTGCTAAGGCTTATGCAGACCAGTTGCTCGTAACTGCTAAGGAGTATGCTGATGGCAAGCTCGTTGAGGCTAAGGCTTATGCTGATGGTCTGCTGACTGAGGCTAAGACTTATGCTGACGGTAAGGCTGCTGCTGCTGAAACTGCTGCTAAGGCTTATGCTGACCTTGAGATTACTGCTGCTAAGCTCGAATGTAATCAGTATGCTGAGCAGATGCGCGATGAGGCTATTGCTTCTGCAAAGCTTGAGACTGAGGCTCAGATTACTGCTCTGAAGAATAATGAACTGAAGGCTCTTGACAACCGTATTGACAACCTGCAGTCTGAACTGAACATCCTCAATATGTTCGTTAAGCAGCTCCGCAGCCTCGTCTTCATCCCCGAGGGTTATATCGACGGTGTTGAGGCTCTGGAGGTGTTCTCAATGAACTACATCCGTTACAACCACTTCACTGGTAGCAACTGGATTGAGCTTGGCGCTAATGACTATTGGCAGAAGCCTGAGAAGAGCACTGTTAAAGATGCTTACAACGAGATTGGCTTTGATAAGACTGCCACGAACAAGAAGCGCGATAACGTTGATCTTCCCTCACGTTATAACTGCGAGCAGGGCCTCTATCGCGTACTTGACTTCACTGCTAAGTACTATATGAATCCTTCTAACGCTCAGCTTGACAAGGTTACAAAGGCAAACGTTAAGCCTATCGTTGAGGATAAGTGGTTTGACAAGACTCGTGGTAACATCGGTATGAGTGTTGCCGATATCATTAAGCCTTCTGATGAGGGTGGTAAGAATGGCGTTCTCCAGGTTCAGTATAAGCTGACGAACCCCAACTTCATTGCAACAGGTAATGAGATCACTGTATTCGCTACTTCTGTAGCTTATGGTGATACTACTATTACTTCTGACTATGCTACATTCCGTAACAAGTACATCGACAGCCTGCAGTTGGCTCACGCTCCTCAGGCTCTGTGTCCCTCTTTCACTGGTGTGATGAATACTCACCATGGTAAGGATCCCGTTGAGACCGATGACAACATCGACCACAAGAACAACCTGCTCTTCGGAACAATTACTGCTGCTGCCGGTAAGGGTGATAACGTCAAGGACGAGACTACTGGTTTCGCTCCTCAGGACGAAGTTGCTTACACCAGCGCTGGTCTGGAACTGAACAAGCTTGTTGAGACTCACTATCGTGACGTTAACACGAAGAAGCATCAGTGGATGAAGAATATTGCTAACTACGGTCTGCACTATGAGTTCGAACTGACTTATCTCCGTTATGGTTCTAACGAGACTTCTGAGTCTGCACACGCAGCTCTCTACGAGAAGGACGGTAAGACTTACCTCGTACCCTGGGCTCCTAAGAAGAGCAGTGAGACTGTCGGTGCTAACGATGGTGAGCCCAATGCATTCAATCTTGCTACTTACGAGCAGGATAAGGCTAAGTTCCAGACTCGTCAGCTGATTGGCCGTACGCCTCTGGTACGTGTCAGCCTGAAGGATGAGGACGGTAATGTGCTTGACTACGGTTACATCCGTATCAAGATTGTTGATGTGGCTGATCCTGTTACTCCTCCCAGCGATCTCCGTCGCTTCGTTGAGTACACCGCTAATGGCTATACATATGATATTCCTTGGCTCGTACAGCAAGGTTGCGTAGCTTATAACAATCCTGAGCTGAACTTCAAGAACTCTTGGATTGATCAGCAGATTGATATTTATGCTTTCGCTGGTATCTCTCACGAACAGTTCACTGCTGGTTGGACACTTGAGATGGATGGCAACGTTGCTAAGCAGTATGCTGTGTCTAACAAGACCAATAATCAGAATGACGAAACTGGTGAGGTATATCGCAACGGTATGGCTAAGTTCACCGCTCTGCCTACTACCACTGAGACTGCACTTGGTGAAGTTACTGAGGTGCCCAACCCGTCTGCTACTATGACCAATATCCTGCAGTGGAAGGTTACAGCAGCACAGGCTAAGGCTGCGTTCATCGATCCCGCTACACGTCCTACTTCTCGTACGATTGCTGTACGTTATAAGAGCAATGATAATAATGTAGCTAAGGATATCTATATCATCTTCAACACTGGTGAGATTAATATTACAAGTGCTCCTGAGATTACCGGTACTATCAACTGGGATGGACTCAAGAATGAGAACTATTGGTATGCTACGAATTCTCACACCGAGCGTTCTGGTTTGGATGAGGCTCATGCTCAAGTCTATGGTGTTGAGGATGCTGTTGAGACTAAGACTTCTAAGCTGTGGTCGGTTATTCCTGCTCTCTTCAAAGGCAATGTGATTGCTAGCACAAACGCCCAGAAGGATGCCTTCATTACGCTTGCTAATGGTGGTACGTACACTGGTAAGGATTTGACTCTCCGTCTTGAATTCATGAAGGGTGCTAAGACCAGTTTCAAGGGTATCATTAATAATAACACCAAGCAGTTTGTACCGTTCCCGAAGAACGATGACAAGACTCAGCTCTATGCTTTCCGCGATGACAACAATAATGGTATCCAGGATGCTGGTGAGCCTGATCAGCTGATTGCTAAGTTGGTTTACACTGACAATAATAATCAGGACATCAACCACATGCGCATCGAGTACCAGAAGACCGACTTCGCTAAGGCTCTGCTGAACTATGCTGCTCACAATGCTCTGAGCGATGATGTTCTCACTGCTTATGTCGCTGTTCGCGCTAAGATTGGTGCTTGCGAAATCAGTCTGACAGGTGCTCCTCTCAACATCCGCTTCCTGCGTCCTATCAATGTCGCATCTAACCCCGCAACGATTGAGGATGCCTCTGTCAATAGCCAGCAGGTTATCTATCTGAAGGATCTCGTATCGCTTACTGACTGGCGTGATGAGCCGTTCAAGACCAACTACTGGTACTACTACGGTGTAACAGACATTCAGATTGCTGGTTCTAATGCTGGTTCTGACCTCTCAGATAACGAGGATGTTCTTACCAACATGACGCTTGATCCTGCAGATGAGCCTACTTTGACTCTGAAGTCTGTCAGCCAGATGCTTGACTTCACTTATAATCCTACAACTTGGAATGCACCTGATGCTGATACGGCTCCTGCTCAGAATGCCTTCGGTACTCTGATCTATAAGAACCTCGGTTCTGCCGTTCAGAAGTTCAAGCTCCAGTTGCCGCTCCGTGTCAAGTACATCTGGGGTGAGGTTTACACAACTGTTACAGTTGATGTGAAGTGCACTAAGAACAACGGTGCCCGTCGCTTCAAGTAATTGACCTGAAATACTAATCCAAGGGGGAGGGGTTTTTACTCCTCCCCCTTTATTCTTAAAAACGATGAAAATTTCAAAGACTTTATTTATTGCCCTTTCGGCTTCATTGTTGTTCACAGCCTGTGCGGGATGTAGTGAAGATAAGTCTAAGCGTCCGTCTGTGGCACTGCATGCGCCTTCGCTGGATTTCTCTGCGCAAGATTCGATGACGGTGAAGACTTTGGCCAACGATTATCTGGCTGCTTTTGCTGCAAAAGATTATGAAACGGCTGCCGATATGCTCTACAAACTGGAAAACGACTCCATCCGCGAATTGAATGCTTCAGAACGGAAGTCATATCTGAATACGATGGGACAGTTACCCAACTATGGTTGTAAGCTGAAAGGCCTTGCTCTTTATACCACCAACAATAATCGCTTGGTTTATATGTTGCAGGTCACCTCTACAGGCAGTCTGGAAACCGAGGAGGGCGTAATGAAATTCTACCTCAATCCAGTTCTCAAGGATGGCCAGTGGTATCTGACACTGCTTGACATGGAACAGGAAGGCACAGAAAAGTTGTTTAATATATGAGAAATAGGTTTGCTTTTCTTGTGACTATGGTGACAGTCCTATGTACCGGTTTTTGCTCTTGTGAGCATAAGCCGGCTCATTTGGAACTGAGCGATGACATAGTTGATATCGGGACCGTGCTGATGACAGACGAACCCAAGGCTTTTGAAGTAGAATTGCTTAATACCGGCGATGAGGATCTAATCATTACGAATGTGGAGACGACGTGCCATTGTACGACAGCCGATTACCCTCAGGAACCAATCAAAGGTGGAAAGAGTGCAACGCTTCATCTGACATTCAGCGGCAAGGATTTCTTTCCTTCTGAGATGACACGTGAAGTACAGATTTTTAATAATACAGAGGACAGCCCCAAGTCTTTTTATTTTAAGGTAAAGGTGGTTTCCCCAAACATTGCAAGTGACACATGCGGAACATTTATTCAATATTCGCACTCATAATCTTGTCTCTGTGGCCGTCTTTGCATGCAAAGGCAGCCTCAGAGACAACACTTGTTGTCAAGATAAAAAAGACGACTGGAGGTGCCGACAGCGTTTCTTATAAGCTGTCGCAGTCGCCATTCCTCTCGTTTACAAACGAACGGCTATTGATCATGTCTCAGTCGTTCAGTAAATCCTTGAAGGACGTGATCAGCGTTAAGTTTTCGCCTGTTGAAGTACCGGAGGCTTCTTCCGGCTCTATCGTTTCTGCGAATACGATACCTCAGGGTAAGGACTACGTCCCAAAGACGCCGGAATATAATCAGACTCCTATTTATGTGCCTATCCCCATGTCCTTGTCTTCGGCAAGTTTCTCTCTGGCACAGACACGGTATGACTATACGGGCGAAGAAATCAGACCGGAAGTGATCGTGTCGTATGGTGAGACGGTCTTGCAGAAGGATGTAGATTATGAAGTAACATACCAGAACAATATCAATCCCGGAACTGCCACGATCAAGCTGACCGGTAAGGGTACCTATTTCGGAACAGCAGCTATTTCGTTCACTATTGTGATGCCCCCTTCGTTTATGACAACCATCAACGGACAGACGGTTGAACCATCGCTGGATGTAATGGGTAACTTGACCATCGCGACTTATGTCACGCCGACGGGTATTGTTACTCTGAACAATTACTACGCACAGCCTGGTGCCAAGGTGACTGTCTGGCTCGAACCCGCTGAAGGCTACTGGGCTTCGAAGGACAGCATCAACATTGCCCTGACGGACAATGATGTCAGGGATCTCAGTCAGATGACCAGTTATACCTACACGATGCCGGAGTCAGGTCCTGTGACTATGGACGTCAAGTTCTATGAGCGCATGGATATTTCGCAGGACATTGTGACGTTTGATGCGCCTGACTACAAATATGAAGGCTCGCCGGTTGTTCCTGTTGTTACCGTGCAACATGACACCGTCACGCTGAAAGCCGACGTTGACTTTACGGTTACCGTCAGCGACAACGAGGCTCCTGGTAATGCTCAGTTGTCCATTCAGGGTATGAGCCGTTATATGGGCACTATTGATACGACCTTTGTCATCAAACCACCTGTCATTGATTTGGCAAGTGAGGATATTACTGTTAGTTTCACTGATACGCTTTATACAAACAACAACATCCCTGTTGTTCCAGACGTTGTTGTTAAACATGGATTAGATGTGCTTGAGGAGCATGTTGATTATGAAATAGCCTGTCAGGATAATGATGTTCCTGGTATCGCAAAAATGACCATTACGGGTATTGGCGGCTACACCGGAACGATTGATACAACCTTTATCATTAAGCTGCTCCCCTATGATTTGGTTGCATCAAAGGCCCAGTTACGTATTGATGGTGAGATGTTTGTTTACACGGCTCAGCCCATTACACCTTCAGTCGTCGTTATGATTGATGATCAGGAGTTGGTAGAGCATACGGATTTCTCTGTAGAGTATAATGACAACATAAATGTTGGCATAGGAAAGCTAACCGTCAAAGGTCAGGGAAGTTACTGTGGAACAATTGATACGACCTTTGTCATCAACAAGGCGTTGTTGACTGTGAAGGCCGAAAACCAGACGAAGGTGTTTGGCGAGGAGAACCCCGAACTGGCGTTCTCTATTACAGGCTTCTTGGGTGAAGATACTGATGGTTGTCTGACGAAACAGCCGGAGGCTGTAACGGAAGCAACGGCAGAAAGCCCCGTCGGCAAATATGCCATTACGATTGGTGGCGCAGAGGCCGATAACTATAACTTCGACTATGTTGACGCTACGCTGACCGTTGTTGCTGCAGACGTGAGTCATGCTGTGATAACATTCGCAAATGACAGCCTTGTCTATACCGGTGATTCTATTAAGCCTGCCTTTACTGTACAGCGCGGTCTCGAAATGCTGAAAGAGGGCATAGATTTTGTCGCTACCTATGCCAACAATACGAATGCAGGCATCGCAACGATGACCGTAGAGGGAATTGGTAACTACATGGCGAAGATTGATACGACGTTTGTCATCAACAAGGCGTTGTTGACTGTGAAGGCCGAAAACCAGACGAAGGTGTTTGGCGAGGAGAACCCCGAACTGGCGTTCTCTATTACAGGCTTCTTGGGTGAAGATACTGATGGTTGTCTGACGAAACAGCCGGAGGCTGTAACGGAAGCAACGGCAGAAAGCCCCGTCGGCGATTATGCCATTACGATTGGTGGCGCAGAGGCCGATAACTATAGTTTTGGCTATGTCGATGCCATGCTGTCAGTCACGCCGCGCTCTATTGCTGATGCTCTGGTGGTGATGACGACAGACAGTGTTGCCTATACCAGTAAGCCTGTCCTGCCCGAATTCTTTGTGCAGTGTGGTTCTGCTACGCTGACGGAGGGCACCGACTATACCGTCGCTGCAATTGACAATTCTGAGGTTGGTATTGCCACACTGACTATTGAGGGAACAGGAAACTACGAGGGTAAGATTGATACCACGTTTGTCATCTTCCTGAAGCCAAGCATCAGTGTCATCATTAACGGCAAGCAAATAACACCTGATGTTGATGAGCTGTTGAATAATTCTTCTCCAGCTACATTTGTAAGCGAGCAAGGCAGCATCATGGTTGATAATTATTATGCGTTGGCAGGTAGTACTGTTATGTTGACGGTTACGCCTAATCAACCATACTATATCTTCAAAGAGAATATCAGTGGCATAAATTTGTTTGGCAATAATCCAACAGATTCGACAATGCAACAACACTACCGCTACATCGTTCCCCAAAATGGTGTGGTTGTCATTGAGGCAGAGTTTGTTATTCCTTCGGCCATCAGCAATCGCACGGTCGATGACCTGCGCTTCGAGGTTGTTGACGGCAAGACGGTGCGCGTGCTTGGTGCTCGCGAAGCGGCTCCGGTGAGCGTCTTCGATGCCCGTGGTCAGCAAGTGGATGCCGAAGTTGCACGCTCTGAGCGCGAACTCATAGTCCGCCTGGCTAACCAGCCGCAGGGACTCTATATTATTAAGGTAAACAATAAAACGTTCAAGGTATATAGAAAATGAAAAAGACGATCATAACACTGCTTACAGCACTCCTGCTGTTACCCACTGCTGTCTCGGCACAGTACAAGCTCATTATCAGGTATGCTAACGGCACCACGTCAGAGAAGAACATCTGGGATGTAGACTCCATCTACTTTGAGGCCATTGCCGACCGGGTGCTCCCCTCAGAGGCACCCGCGCCTGCAGCCGTTGACCTTGGCCTCACTGTGAAATGGGCTAACATGAACCTTGGCGCTACTTCGGAGACCGAGTCCGGCTGGCTGGTTGGTTGGGGAGACATCACGGGACAGAATGAGTCCAAAAACCTGAAGTGGTACCCGGTTCTCCAGCCTACGGCTGACATCGTGGGGTTTGGAAATGACATCATCAAGAAGTATTGGGCCACAGACAATGATCCATGGCGAATGCCTACCGACGAGGAATTGCAGGAACTGATAGACAACTGTCAGTGGACGTGGGACGCGGAGAAGAACGGTTTCACCGTGTCAGGCAATAACAACAGCATCTTCCTGCCCGCTGCCGGCAGCCGCGATGGTAGCGCCGTGTCCGGTCAGGGAACAGGCCTGTATTATTGGAGTGGAACGCTCAGTGAGACAGATAATACGATGGCCAAGGCTATGATGTTCTCTTATGGTAATGGCGAGAAACCCACTGTCGGCGTGCTGAAACGCTATATGGGTTGTGCCCTGCGTGCCGTCTATGGCGAACCGAAGATTAATGTGAGCGTTTCTTCAAGTGAGGCGTATGACATCGGTATCAATTCTGTGAAAGTGATGGTGCAGCTCGGCGGGTCTTATACCAATTACACGGGCGTACGCGTCGGACTGATCTATGGCAATCAGCAGATTCTTGAGAACGATCCTAACCGTCAGGAAACACCCACACAGACATGTACGAACGGCAGCTGTGAGTTTACACTGTCGTACTTGACACCCGATGTGCCATATTGGTATTGTGCCTTTGTGGAGGTGAACGGACAGAGAATCTATCAGACAGAAGAACTCAGCAATTTTGCCACCACGTTGTTCCCCGAACCGGAATATGTCGATTTAGGTTTGAGCGTGAAATGGGCAACGTTTAATGTGGGCGCCACGAAACCGGAAGAGTCTGGCCGATACATTGGCTGGGGTGACCCGACAGGCTTGAAGGAATCAATGAGTCCCAGTGACTATGGCAACAATGTAAACACGATGAATATCGGCTTTAATCCGAATTATGATACGCCATACCACTTGTGGGGAAAGAAATGGCGTATGCCGACACGCGCTGAGTTTGAGGAACTGTATAGTAATACGACCGTTACATTTGATAATAATACACGCTGTAATGTATTTACGGCAGCAAATGGTAACAGCATTGCCATACCATATGCTGGTCTTATATATGGTGGAACCCTATCACAGACAAAATGGGGTTGGTATTGGACTGCCGAGAGTGATGGCAGCATGCCTTATTATGCATGTCTATACGATAACGTTAGTCCGAATACGGGTACTATAGACGTGACTAATCGTCTGTCTATCCGTGCCGTTTATGCCGAGGCAACTAGTTATCATCCCGGAACAGACCCTGGGACGAATCCCGGCACAGACCCCGGCACAGACCCTGGAACCAATCCTTCAGTAGATCCCATACCGGAGACACCAGTGGCTGGAACGCCCGTTGACTTAGGCTTGAGCGTCAAGTGGGCAAACTGTAATGTAGGAAGCACGTCGCAGAATATCATTGGCGACTATCTGACATGGGGCGCAACTGAGATGCAGGAGCAATATACCAATGCAGCTTATATCTATGGAAACAGCACTGACATTGGCGGTATGAAATATCTGGGAACGCCGAACGATCCGGAGTATCAGGCCGGTTATTCTTACTCTATTGCGGGCACGCAGTATGATGCTGCACACGTCCGTTGGGGCGGCACATGGCGTATGCCGACGCAAAACGAAATCCTCGAGTTGACGAATGAGGATAATTGTACATGGACGTGGACGTCACGTGCCGACACGAAGTGGGGCATGGTTTATGGCTATGAGGTAAAGAGTAAGAAGAATGGTAACAGCATTTTCCTGCCTGCTGCCGGTCGTATGATACAGGAAGGCAGCACGCCAAGTCCTGTTAAGTTGGGAGATCGTGGATACTATTGGTCTGATCATGTGTTTTATGGTTTAAACCCTGGAAATTACAACCGTTATGCCTATGTTCTTGAATTCAGGAATGGAAACCGCGATTGTTCCGAAACTTCGTACATAGAACGTTCGACAGGCCTGCCTATCCGTCCTGTTCAACCAAAGTGATTGCTACTTTTTCCCCGTTTTTTGCGTGTAAAACGCAAAAAACGCGGGAAAATGTAATATTTTTGCTAAAAAATGTAGGCGAATCGAAAATTTTATGTAACTTTGCTCCCGAAAAGTGTAGATATCTAACAACATTATTAGTAATATAGTTATGAAAACATTGAAGACTATTTTTACCGCTGTGCTGCTCGCGATGGGCATGACAGCAAATGCACAGGCAACGTATACCGATGCCGACGGCAACAAGTATGAGTTCCAGAAGCACTTCTTCCTGAATGTGGAAGGTGGTGCTCAGTACACACTGGGTGAGGCTAAGTTTGGTGACTTGCTGTCTCCGAACGTTCAGCTGGGTCTGGGTTACCAGTTCTCTCCTGTTATCGCTGCTCGCCTGCAGGCTAACGCTTGGCAGTCTAAGGGTGGCTGGAACGGTTATGGCACTCCCGCTATCACCGAGACTTACAAGTGGAACTACGCTGCTCCTGGCATTGACGTTATGTTCAACCTGTCTAACCTCTTCTGTGGCTACAACCCCCTCCGTACTTTCAACGTGACGGCTTTCTTGGGTGGCGGTGCCAACTTCGGTTGGGGTAACGATGAGGTGCAGGACATCGCTGCTGTTCTCGGCGCTAACGCTGCCAAGTATGAGCTGGAGTATGTGTGGGACGGTTCTAAGGTTCGTCCCTTCGGCCGTGGCGGTATCGAGCTCGGTTTCCGTCTGAGCGACGCTGTCAGCCTGATCATCGAGGGTAACGCTAACATCCTCTCTGACCACTACAACTCAAAGAAGGCTGAGAACGCTGACTGGTACTTCAATGCACTGGCCGGCCTGCGCATCAACCTTGGCAAGACCTACAACAAGATTGTTCCTCCTGCTCCCGTTCCCGAGCCGGAGCCCGTTGTTGAGCCCGAGCCTGTAGTTGCTCCTACCCCCGCTCCGAAGCCCGTTGTTGAGAAGATTGAGCCGATTCGTCGTGACGTATTCTTCCTGATCAACAAGACTGAGATCCGTGAGTCTGAGGCTCAGAAGGTGAAGGACATCGCCGACTACCTGAACAAGTATCCGAAGGCTAAGGTAACTGTTACTGGCTATGCAGACGCTGGCACAGGTAACGATAAGATCAACGACCGTCTGGCCGCTCAGCGTGCTGACGTTGTTGTGAAGGCCCTGAAGGAGCAGTACGGTATCGCTGCTGACCGCATCAGCTACGATTCTAAGGGTAGCCGCGTACAGCCGTTCGCTGAGAACGACCTGAACCGTGTTTCTATCTGTATCGCTGAGTAATCAGGTTAACACAAAGATAAAAGAATGGAGGCATCCCGCTTGGGGTGCCTCCTTTCTTTTAAGGCTTATACAAGGTGTATTCCGTCGTCGGAAATGGTGATAAGATGGCGCTTGTAGAGGTCGCCGACGGCGCGTTTATATGCTTTCTTTGACACTTGGAAGCGGGCGTTGATTTCTTCGGCGTCAGAGTGGTCGCCGAGCTCACAGAACCCGTCGTTCTCGTGGAGATAACGCAGCAACTGCTCTGCGAAGTCGAGCACGGCACTGCGCTGGCTGCCTCCCTTTTGGTAGCGCTCCACCTTGGCGGTGGCCATGAGACGATGTGTCTTCTCGTCCTCCCTGATAAAGACGTAGTAGGTCTTACCTTTCTCCATGCGCTGCTTCTGCTCGCGGAAAGGGCAGAAGAGATCCTTCTGCAGTCCCCAGTTCAGGAAGGCGCCGTACTCGTTGGTCCAGGCGCACTCCAGATAGGCGAACTCGCCCACCTTGGCAATGGGGTGCTCGGTGGTGGCCACGATACGCTCGTCGTGGTCAAGGTAGAGAAACACTTCCAGCTCGTCGCCAATGTGCATGTCGGAGGTGACATAGCGCTTGGGGAGAAGGATTTCTTCGTCGTAGTGCGCATCGGCAGAGCTATCGCCTGCCGTATAAGGCTCCGTGAGATAGAGGCCGAAGTCTACGCTCTTGACAATTTTGAGGGTGTTGTAATCGCCGAGTTTAATCATATTATTATACCGTCTTTGAGATGGATGGTGCGGTCGGTGAGGGTGGCCAGCTGCTCATCGTGGGTGACGATGACAAAGGTCTGTCCGAACTTGTCGCGCAGGTCGAAGAAGAGCTGGTGAAGCTCCTGCTTGTTCTGTGTATCGAGCGAGCCTGACGGCTCGTCGGCCAGGATGATAGCGGGGTTGTTGACCAATGCGCGGGCCACGGCTATGCGCTGTTTCTCGCCACCCGAGAGTTCTGCGGGCTTGTGAGTGGCGCGGTCGGCCAGCCCCATGAAATCAAGGAGCTCGCGGGCACGCTCCTTAGCCTGTCGCTGTGATGTGCCGGCGATATAGGCCGGTATCATGATGTTCTCGATGGCCGTGAACTCCGGCAGCAGCTGATGGAACTGGAAAACGAAGCCGAGGTGGCGGTTGCGGAAGTCGGCCAGAGCCTTCTGGGAGAGACCAGTCGTGTCGATGCCGTCAACACACACAGAACCGCTGTCGGGGCGGTCGAGCGTGCCGATAATCTGTAGCAGCGTGGTCTTGCCAGCGCCGCTGGGGCCGACGATGCTGACCACCTCGCTGCGGTCGATGTGGAGGTCAATGCCTTTGAGAACTTGTAGTGAGCCGAAGCTCTTGGTGATATTTTCTATTGTTATCATGATGGGGATAATGGGTCAAATGGACTTAATAATATTGTTAGGAGATGGCTCCTGAAATCTTCTCGAACTTGCGTTGCAGCCAGTCGTAGACAGAGCTCTCCTCCTGGTGTTGAGCCACGGTGAAGGTCATGCTGTCTTCCTTCTGCGTGCCGTACTGGTCGGGGAAGATAATCATGAGATTCTTGCCGGAGAAATAGTGCTCCAGCTCCTCGGGCAGACGCTCAAGGGCGTTCTTGTAGGAGATGGTGCCTTTACGGGCTGTTACGACCACGAAGAGATGGTCGTCTGCGATATTGGCAGCGAGCTGTGGCAGCTCGTTCCAGTGAGCCATGTGGGTGTATTCTGTTCGTACGGAAGTATGCCGGTTGTTGATGTACTCGGCGATGAGTGTCAGCGACTCCTCACGTCCATGGAACTGTATGCGGCAATCAAGCTGTCCGGCCAGTCGGCAGAGCCGTTCCAGCCAACGGTGGAAGCCCGGCTCGAACTCCGCCCTGCTTGGCACGACCACCTGAATGCGGCGTAGGGTGTTCAGAGGCTGCACGAAGCGCGACAGCATAATCTGGCGATTCAGGCCGTTGTAGAGACTCTGCAGGAAATCGCCCCAGAACTTGGCGTTGCGCTCGGTGTGGACGTGCATACCAAGGATAATCTCGGAGCAGGCAAACTCGCGGAACGCATGTTTGATGCCGTTAGCGATATTGGTGGCTAGTCGTACCTGTGTCTGCATGTGAATGTCGGCAGCTGTGGCCTGTTTCTCCAATGTCTCCAACAGGCGCAGCCCCTCCTCACGGTGCCTGGCGGCCGTCTGGTCGTCGTAGACTACATTGAGCGCCACAATGCCCTGCTGGCTGTTGGTTTTGGCCTTTTGGCCATTGGCCGGGCGCATAAGTATGGCCTGGTCAAGCAGCTGTGGCGCGATTTCCGGGTATTTCACACAGAGCAGAATCTTTTCGTTGTCTTTACTCTGGTTATTGGCCGTTGGCCGTTGGCTGTTGGCAATGACAAGCTGCTGCGATGCCCGTTCCGTTGTCAGCGTGGAGATGATGCAGGTGACGAGAATCATCATGACGACGCCGTTGAGCATATCGTCGCTGACCAGATAGACACCAGGCGACACCTCCAGCCGCATGCCCACCATGACCATGGCGATGGCGCCTGCAGCATGGGCCGACGTGAGTCCGAACATCATGTGGCCGTCGCTCTTCGACAGACGAAAGAGCAGGCTGGAGATATAGGCGGCCAGCGCCTTGCCGAAAGTGCCGAAGAACGTGATGAGCAAGACCACCCACAGCATGTGGGGCCCCGACATCAGTGTCCGTACATTGATGAGCATGCCCACACCGATAAGGAAATAAGGTATGAACAGCGCGTTGCCGATGAACTCCAGACGGTTCATGAGCGGTGAAACCTGAGGAATATACCTGTTTAATATAAGGCCGGAGAAGAAGGCGCCGAAGATGCCCTCCAGTCCGATGAGATCCGTCAATGCCGCGTTGAGGAACATCACCGACAGAACGAAGATGAACTGCATGACGGCATCACTGTAACGGCGCAGGAAATAACGCGTCAGGTGAGGGATGAGCCACAGCATGGCGGCGATGTAGGCAGCCAACTTCAGGAAGAAGAGGGGCCAGAAAAGCCAAGAACCCGCAGTTGATGCAGAGGAAGTGGCGGTGTCTCCCGTTGTTGTGAAAGCGGCGGAAAGGGCGGCAATCATGACCAGCGACAGGAAGAGGCTGATCATCGAAGAACCCACGGAGAGCGTGACGCTGGAGTGGCGCTGCAAACCGTAGCGGCTGACGATGGGGTAGGCAATGAGCGTGTTCGACGCCATGATGCAGCCCAACAGGAAAGAGGCCGTCGGCGAGTAGTGGAGCAGTGTCGTGGCCATCGCATAGGTCAGTCCCAGTGGCACTAAGCAAGTAAGCAGTCCGAAGATAAGGAAGCGCCGTTTGTTACGTTTCACACCCTCCATGTCCATCTCCAGGCCTGCCAGGAACATGATGTAGTAGAGTCCGACGCGTCCGAAGAGCTCAAAGGAGCTGTCGCGCTCAAGAATGTTCAGTCCGTATTGTCCGATAATGACGCCGGCGAGCACCATGCCGATGATATGCGGAATGCGCAGTTTGCTCATGATGATGGGAGCAAACAGAATTACCAACAGCACCACAAAAAAGATGAGTGTGGGGTCTGTGATGGGGAAATAAGCCGCCAAACTTGTCATTCTGTTTGCAAAGGTACAAAAAAAAGAGAAATGAGCACTCGGCTTTGCCGCTTTTTTCCTAAAAACAAACGGGAAATGAGAAATTTTTCGTAAATTTGCAGCCGAAAGTTATAAATTATAAGATAAAGAAGACATGAAAGTAGCGATTGTGGGCGCCTCTGGCGCCGTTGGCCAGGAGTTCCTGCGCCTGCTTGATGAGAGAAATTTCCCGATGGACGAACTGGTGCTGTTTGGCTCTGAGCGCTCGGCCGGTACTAAGTATACCTTCCGTGGCAAGGAGCTCACCGTGAAACTGCTCCAGCATAATGACGACTTCAAGGATGTAGACATCGCCTTTACTTCGGCAGGTGCCGGCACTTCCAAGGAGTTTGCCGAGACCATCACGAAATACGGTGCCGTCATGATTGACAACAGTTCTGCTTTCCGTATGGATGCCGATGTGCCCCTGGTGGTGCCCGAGTGCAACGCTGCTGACGCGCTGAACCGTCCCCGTGGCATCATCGCCAACCCCAACTGTACGACCATTATGATGGTTGTCGTGCTGCAGCCGCTGGAGAACCTCAGCCACATCAAGCGCATCCATGTGGCCTCTTACCAGAGCGCTTCAGGTGCTGGTGCCGCTGCCATGGCCGAATTGCAGCAGCAGTACAAGGAGATGGTGGAGACCGGTGAGGTGAAGACGGTGAAGAAGTTCCCGCACCAGCTGGCCTATAACGTCATCCCCCAAATTGATGTCTTCCAGCCCAACGGCTATACGAAAGAAGAGATGAAGATGTTCAACGAGACGCAGAAGATTATGCACACCGATGCCAAGTGTTCGGCTATGTGTGTACGTGTCAGCTCGTTGCGCTCGCACTCTGAGAGTGTGTGGATTGAGACCGAGCGTCCCATCAGCGTCGAGGAGGCTCAGAAGGCTATCGCTGCCGCTCCCGGTTGTACGCTCGTTGACGACCCCGCTAATCTCGTCTATCCGATGCCGCTGGAGACCGCTGGCAAGGACGACGTCTTCGTCGGTCGTGTGCGTAAGGACCTGAGCGACGAGAATGGCCTGACCTTCTGGCTCTCGGGTGACCAGATCCGTAAGGGTGCTGCCCTGAACGCCGTTCAGATTGGCGAGTGGCTGATTCAGAATAATGGATTGTCGAAATAACGAAATATCTAAGAATACAAGCTTATGAAAAAGATCCTGTTCGCATTCGTAGCCGTTGTGGCTATGTGTGCCTGCTCCGGTGAGCGCGACTACATCAACTATCGCGGACTGTCGATGGGTATGTCGGCCAAGCAGATGGTCGATTCCATTCAGCAGAAGGTGCCTAACCTCTGGCTCGACACCACGAAGTATGAGGACCGCTATGTGCTGGCCGATACGCTGGCACGTAATTTCACCGTGGCCGTGTATCATCAGAACGATACGATTCTGGACATTCTGGAGAACTACAGTGCTACGTACAATGACTCGACATCAAACCTGTGGCAGGCTATGCACGATGACTTCGAGAAGGAGTTCGGCTGGCCGAACATGGGCAAGCATGGCGATCTGCATAAGGAAGCCAAGTTCCAGAATGACAAAGGCACCGTCCTGCTGACGCTGCTCAATACCTACTCGCCGACGGTTACTGTGCGCTACTCTATAGAGACAACCAAGTAATTGTGCTATGCCGAAGTATGCCGACTATATCCGCCGCATCGAGATTGACTCGCTTTGGAGCGGGAAGAAGCATATCGTCTGGGATTTGAATCCGCAGGTGAACATCCTCAGCGGCATCAACGGACAAGGCAAGTCGACCATCATCAACAAGGTGGTGCGTGGACTTGCTGCGGGTGGTGAGTTCCCCTCCCACATGCTCAAGGGCGTGAAGCTGGACGTTGTCCCCGAGGATGCTCGCTGGATACGCTACGACATGATTCGTTCCATAGACTCCAGTCTTTCGCAGGTGATAGCCGACGAGGAGGGTACGCTACGTCAGGTTCTGCCTGTCATCAAAGGCGGCGGTGGCAGTCTGCTCGACTTCCAACTGTATAACCTGCAGCGAAAGTATCTGGACTATCAGGTCAATATCGGCAACCGTATCATAGCAGAATTGCAGGTGGGTAATACCGAAGCCGCCCAACAGTTGTCACAACGGAAGACACGCTTTCAGGACATTGTTGACGAACTGTTCCAGGATACAGGCAAGAAGATTGTCCGTACCGAGAATGAGATACGCTTCACGCAGATAGGCGAGGTGCTGATGCCCTACCAGCTGTCGAGTGGCGAGAAGCAGATGCTGGCCATCCTGCTCACCGTCCTCGTTGAAGACGACCAGCCCTATGTGCTGTTTATGGACGAGCCTGAGGTCAGCCTGCATATCGAATGGCAGAAACGGCTTATCGACCTCTGCTTGGAGCTGAACCCGCATGTGCAGATTATTCTGACGACCCATTCGCCCGCCGTTGTCATGAACGGTTGGATGGATGCCGTGACAGAAGTGTCGGATATTACGGTGTAGTGGCTATAGTAACTATCGTCACGATAGTACTTGAATCATATGGTCTAATCTATGGCAAACCGGCTGAAGGAAAACATCAATAGCCGTTATTTTGAGGCGGCCAATGCGCTGACCTCAAAGAAGGCCCGACGTAGGATTGTCGCCTATGTCGAGAGCTATGATGATATTTACTTCTGGCGTACGGTGTTGACGGACTTTGAAGACGACCACCGCTATTTCGAGGTGATGCTCCCGTCGAAGATGAACTTGACGCGTGGTAAGAAGTCGGTCTTGATGAACTTCCTTGAGGGAGAGCCGTTGGGACATGATATGATTGCCTGTGTCGATGCCGACTATGACTATCTGATACAAGGGGCTACCCACCAGTCGCGGCGTGTGCTGAGGAGTCCTTACGTTTTCCATACCTACGTCTATGCAATAGAGAACTACCAGTGTTATGCTCCGTCGCTGCATAATGTCTGTGTGTCGGTGTCGCTGAATGACCACCGTATCTTTGACTTCCGCCAGTATTTTTCTGACTTTAGCGAGGCTATTTTCCCCTTGTTTGTCTGGTCCGTCATGCTTTACCGCAATGGTCAGTATCCTAAGTTTACAATCTCCGATTTGAACCGCATTGCAGACCCTGGCGGTTTCAGCGTGCAGAATCCCGGTCCTTCGATACAGAATGTCCGACGGAAGGTGGGAACAAAGGTGCATGACCTGCAGCGACAGTTCCCAGATGCTAAAGATGAGTTCCTGAAGACGAAGGACGACCTGCGACAACTCGGTGTGACGCCCCAGACTACCTATCTCTATATACAGGGACATCATCTGTTCGACACGGTCGTGGCTCCCATCCTGTCAAAGGTGTGTAATCTGTTGCGCCAGGAACGCCAGCAGGAAATTTATCACGCTTCAGCCCATCGTACACAGAAACGCAACGAGATGACATGCTACGAGAACTCACTGCAGGACGTCAAGGTAATGTTGAAGAAGAACAGTGGCTATACGACAAGCGAACCTTTCCTGCGTCTTCAGAGCGATATTCGCAATTATCTTAATAATAACAATAGTACGCCTTAATGTGTGCTCGGCGGATTTTTACCGAACTCACGTTAACTAAGAATAAAGGAAAGATTCCTGCGAAAGCAGGAACCTTTTTAGTTTTCTTTCCAGAACGAGCGGGTGAAGAGCACCAGCACGGTCATAATCTCCAGACGTCCCATGAGCATCAACAGGCAAAGTATCCATTTGATGTAATAGGGCAGGGTGGCCCAGGAGATGGACGGTCCTACCTGATTGGCCAGATCCGGTCCGACGTTGCTGACACTACTCAACGCGATGGTGACGGCATTCGTATTGTCAATGCCAGCTACAATCATGATGGTGACTGTCACCAGAACCATCAATATGGTCAGCGAGAAGAATGCTAATAGCGACACCAGTTTCGACTGTGGGATATTCTGGCCGTTGATTTTCACAGGGAGCACGGCGTTAGGATGGAGAATCTGGCGGAAATTGTTGCGCACCACCTTCAGAATCATGACACTGCGTATGCACTTAAATCCACCGCTGGTACTACCGGCACAGGCACCGAGATACATCACGCAGCCGAGGATAATCCACGTCATGTGCGGCCAGAGTCCTACCTCGTCGTTGAACATGCCTGTTGTCGTGATGAAAGATACCACCTGGAACAGCGCGTTGCGGAAAGCATGCTCCAAGTCGTAACCCATGCGGGTGAAGAGCAGGTACATAATCCATAGCGTTGCTGTGACGACTGAGAAGATGTAAAACTTGAACTCAGAGTTCTTCAGCAGGGCCGAAAACTTCATCTTGATGGCTACCATATATAATAAGGTGAAGTTGATGCCCGAGAGGAACTGGAACAGGATGCTGACGTAGTCGATGGTGGCAGAATTGAAATGCTGGAGCCCGTCATTGTGGATGGAGAAACCGCCTGTGGCTGTTGTTGTCATCGAGTAGTTCGTGGCCTGGAACCAGTCCATGCCTGCCAGCCAGAAGGCCAGGCCGCAGCAGACGGTCAGCAACAGATAGACCGACCATATCCATTTAGCGTTGGTCGTCAGACGGGGGTGCATCTTGGCACGGATAGGTCCTGTCGCCTCCGCTGCGAACACCTTGACGCTACCACCAACGAGCGACGGCAGAATGGCGATGGTGAAGAACACGATACCCAGTCCGCCTATCCACTGCATCAGTGAGCGCCAGAAGAGAATGCCGTGTGGCAGCCGTTCCAAGTCTGTGATAATGCTGGCTCCCGTCGTCGTGAATCCAGACATCGTCTCAAAGAATGCATCTGTCAGGTTACTGATGGAACCGTGTATCAGGAAGGGGAACATGCCGAAGAACGAGAAGATAACCCATGCCGCCGTGACCACCACATAGGCATCGCGTCGGCTGAGTGTGTTCTCTGCTTTACGTCCCAAAGCCAGAAAGAGGAATCCGCTGCCTGCTGTCACTATCATGGATAACAGGAAAGCGAGCATGTCGTCTTCGCCGGCCCATAGCGCGATGCCCAGACACCACGTCATGAAGAACGCCTCAATAAAGAGCAGCGAACCGATGATTTTCCATATGATGCGGAAGTTTACCATATTTCTGTGGGAGTTAATGGGAGTAAATGGCCTTCGGGGTTAAAGGGGTTTAGAAGAACGTTGACTTCTTAAAGTATTTCTCTATATTCTTGAGCTTATGCTCGTGGCAGAACACCATGACGGTGTCGCCAGCCATAATCTGTGAGTTGCCGTTGACGAGCATGCCTACGCCGTCGCGTACCAGTCCGCCGATGGTGACACCAAAGGGCAGGCCCAAGTCTTTTACCGCATAGCGGGTGACACGTGAGCCCTCGGCGGCCACGAACTCTGCCACGTCGGCTTCGACAAGCATCAGCGAACGCATGTTGTGGACGTCGGCGCGCAGCATCATCTGGAAGATGCGGCTGGCGGCAATGGTTTTCTTGTTGATAATGGTACCGATGTCGAGACTCTCGGCCATTGACACATAGTCCAGATTCTCGACCATGGCGATGGTCTTGCGCACACCCATTTTCTTGGCCGACAGACAGGCCAGGATGTTTGTCTCGGCATTGCCGGTCAGTGCCACGAAGGCCTGTGTGTTACGGATACCCTCCTCCTGTAGCAGTCCCATGTCACGTCCGTCGCCGTGGATGACCATGGCGGGGTTGTCCTCCAGCAACTGGTTCAGACGCTCGCAGCGGGCAGCATCCTGCTCGATAATCTT
>Ga0265298_10002669_pt1 | contig 24440 bp, 17 predicted proteins | sample AusTroGonzalo_MG_3_FD_193486 | JGI IMG/M metagenome (GOLD analysis project Ga0265298, IMG submission 193486) | Bovine rumen microbial communities from tropical cattle in Woodstock, Queensland, Australia - Gonzalo_01 | ecosystem: Host-associated > Mammals > Digestive system > Stomach > Rumen ...
ACACCGAAATGGTTTTCCTCGACTTTCTTCTGCGCTTTTTCGATTTGCTTCGTAATCATCGGATGCTGAATGACTTCACCTTCCTGCAAACCCATTTTGTCCATGATACCAGCGATACGTTCGGAACCGAACATACGCATCAGATTGTCTTCCAACGAGACATAGAACTGCGAACTACCCGGGTCGCCTTGACGGCCGGAACGACCGCGCAACTGACGGTCCACACGGCGCGACTCGTGTCGCTCAGTGCCGATGATGGCCAAACCGCCGGCTTCCTTCACACCAGGGCCAAGCTTAATATCGGTACCACGACCAGCCATGTTAGTGGCGATGGTCACCGTGCCCGCCTGACCTGCTTCCTTAACGATTTGGGCCTCCTTGAAGTGCAATTTGGCGTTCAACACATTGTGCGGGATGTTTTTGCGCGTCAACATGCGGCTGAGCAACTCGGAGATTTCCACCGAAGTGGTACCCACCAACACGGGACGGCCAGCATTCACAAGGCTTTGAATCTCATCAATGACGGCGTTGAATTTCTCGCGCTTGGTCTTGTAAATCATATCCTCCTGATCCAAACGAGCGATGGGACGGTTGGTCGGGATGACGACCACGTCGAGTTTGTAGATGTCCCAGAACTCGCCCGCCTCAGTCTCGGCGGTACCGGTCATACCTGCTAACTTGTGGTACATGCGGAAATAATTCTGCAAAGTGATGGTGGCGTAAGTCTGCGTGGCGGCTTCCACCTTCACGTTTTCCTTAGCTTCCACGGCTTGGTGCAAACCATCGCTCCAACGACGGCCTTCCATGATACGACCTGTCTGCTCGTCCACAATCTTGACTTTGTTGTCGATGATGACATAGTCGACGTCCTTCTCAAACAAGGTGTAGGCTTTCAGCAGCTGCTGCACGGTATGCAGACGATCCGACTTCTCGGCGAAGTTACGCATCAACTCGGCCTTGCGCAACACCTTCTCATCGTTGCTGAGGCCAGAGTGTTCCAACTCAGCGATTTCGCTACCCACATCGGGAATGATGAAGAACGACGGGTCATGGTAGGCTTGGGCAAGTTGCTCGCTACCCTTGTCGGTGAGGACCACGGTATTCAATTTCTCGTCGATGACGAAATACAGCTCATCATCGATGATGTGCATGTTCTCGTTACGGTTCTGCATGTAGAAGCCCTCGGTCTTTTGCATCAACGTCTTCATGCCTTCCTCACTGAGGAACTTGATGAGGGCGTTGTTCTTGGGCAGACCACGGTAGGCGCGGAAGAGTTGGTCGGCACCATGTTTCTTTTGTTCTTCAGTGGCAGCGGGGTCGGTGAGGATGCGCTTGGCCTCGGCCAAAATGCCGGTCACATAACGTTTTTGGGCTTCGTACAATTTCACCACATCGGGCTTCAGTTCGTCAAATTCCTGTTGGTCGCCTCGTGGGGTAGGACCGCTGATAATCAAAGGTGTACGGGCATCGTCAATCAACACGGAGTCAACCTCGTCGACGATGGCATAGTGATGCTTGCGCTGCACCAGCTCATCGGGATTACCTGTCATGTTGTCACGCAAGTAGTCGAAACCGAACTCGTTGTTGGTGCCGTAAGTGATGTCGCAGTTATAGGCGCGGCGACGTGCGGCGGAGTTAGGCTCGTGCTTGTCGATGCAGTCCACGGTGAGACCGAGGAACTCATACATCGCGCCCATCCACTCGGAGTCACGTTTGGCGAGGTAGTCGTTCACGGTGACCACATGCACGCCCTTGCCCGCCAAGGCATTGAGGTAAACAGGCAGTGTGGCCACGAGGGTCTTACCTTCACCAGTGGCCATCTCAGCGATCTTGCCTTGGTGCAGCACGATACCACCGATGATTTGGCAGTTGTAGTGCACCATGTCCCAAGTCACCATGTTGCCGCCGGCCATCCAACTGTTCTTGAAGTAGGCCTTGTCGCCCACGATGGTGACGTGCTCGTATTTGGCGGCCAGTTCGCGGTCGAGGTCGGTGGCGGTCACCTCCACGGTCTCATGCTCGCAGAAGTATTTGGCCGCAGCCTTTACCACAGAAAACGCCTGCGGCAGAATCTCGTTCAACGCCTCCTCGATGTGGTCAAGCTCTTGTTTCTCAAGTTTGTCGATTTGGTTGTAGAGTTTCTCCTTCTCGTCGGGGTCCATGTCGAAATTGGCTTCGGCCTTGGCCTTCAGTTCGGCGATTTCGGCTACCTCTTTGGCGGTCTTGTTCTTGATGTATTCCTTGAATTCTTGTGTCTTGTGCCTCAGGCTGTCAATGTCCAATTTGACGATTTCGTCGTAAGCCTTGAGGGTCTTTTGGAGTATCGGTTCGAGGGCTTTGTTGTCGCGCGAGGCCTTGTCGCCGAAGAGTTTCTTGAAGAATCCCATTTATTCGTTGTATTTAAAATTCAAAAATTTAAGATTTAAAATTCGATGATTCGCCCTTAGGCAAATTTCGTGCAAAGGTAGGGATTTTCCGTGAATTGAAGGGAAAAAGTGTCAAAAAGTCAGTGAAAACTGTTGATTATTGAGATGAAAAAAACGGTGCGCTTCGTTTGAGACGCACCGTTTTGTTTTTGGTGAGTTTTAATCCTGTTTGTTCATCAGGCGTTTGGTTTCTCGGAGTTCCTTTTGCAGCAATTCCATCCGCTCTTTCAATTGCTCTTGCGATGGCAAAGCATCCTTGATGCGGATGTTGTTGTAGGTGGCCACGCCCATTGGCGTACCGATGCCCCTAAACGACCATTGCACATCCGTGCTGTTCATGTCCGAGCAAATCAGTAGGCCGATGGTTGGGTTGTCGTCTTCTGTTTTCAATAGTTCGTCTACTGCGTTCACATAGAAATTCAACTTACCAGCATATTCAGGCTCAAAAGGCTTGGCCTTCAGTTCGCAAGCGATGTAGCAACGCAAGCGGATGTGATAAAACAGAAGGTCAATCTTTCTCGTGCGACCGCCGACAATGATTTCCTTTTGTTTCCCGATGAAGGCAAATCCCGTTCCCATTTCTAAAAGCATGGCCGTGATGTTTTTGGAAAGAGCCTCTTCCAATTCGGCTTCGTCGTATATCTCATGGCTGACCGTTGCAAAGCCAAAATCGTAGTTTTCCTTCAGCACCTCTTGAACAAGTTTGCTCTGCAATGCCGGCAGATGTTCCGAAAAATTGTTGATGATTTTGCCTTGGTGCTCAAATAGGTTCGCTTTGATCACATTGCGCAAAGCCGGTCTGCTCAAGCCTTTTTCTATTGTTTCACGGACATAAAACAAGGCTTCGTCAAGAGTTTTACAATTGGTGATTATTTCAATATGCTGTCCCCAAGGTACAAGAGCAAATGGCAATGGAAATTCTTTACCAACTTGGTAAAGTTTTTCGCCATTAGTTTCTGCACTAAGTTGGTGCGGTTTTGTTGAATCTTGACCAACAGCACTTTGAATTTCTGCAACGGGTCGTTGCAGAAACTGTTCGTCTGAAATTTCTGCAACGGGTCGTTGAAGTTTTTTAGAAAATTGATTTATAGAGAGTTGCAATTCTGCAACGGCCCGTTGCAGAATTGGCGAAGTAGCCCTTTCTGTATAAAACAAGTACCACTGTTTCATATACCAAAGATTACGGACAGAAAAACCATCCGCATCCGGAAACTCATTCTGCAAATCCAAACTCACCTGCTCGACGACACCCGCACCCCAGCGTTCCTCGGCCTTTTTCTGCACAAGGTCTCGCCCAAGTTGCCAGTTGAAAAGCAGTTTCTCCGCATTCACCCTCACGGCAGCCTTGACTTGCGCTGAGCGATAGCGGTGCTTCACTTCCGCTATCCAATTGGCGTATTCCGAATCAATGTGGATGTCGTGCGAACTGACCATGCGTGGTTGTTCCAAATCTTTGTTTTCCATGTTGGGTTATTTTCTGCAAAGGTAGTAAAATGGGTGAAATTACAGTAATTCGCTAACAAAAATCCACCAACTCACCGAAGAAGTTAATTGTCTTCAGTGATAAACCTGTAAAATTTCACCAAACTTTACTGCATGACGCTTCAACAACACGCTGGTAATTTGTGCCGTTTCGATTGGCACAAATTAAGATAGTTTTCGGTGAAATCGGGATAATGGTTATATAATTTCGTCCAAAATCTTTGGCAGATCAGCACATAGGTTTCCTTTATAATCAATATATGGTATTCCAAACTTTTCAAGAGCCAACTTGAATCGTTTATAGCCTTCATTGTCACGGCAAGCCACCCAACAAATACCGAGTTGTTCGCATTGGTTTTTGTTTTGCTGTGACAATGTATCGGCAACAAATAGACTACTTCCTCTGGCGATAATGGCATCGGCACTCTCCGGGTTGCCTTGTCCCATCAGTTTCACTTCACACTTGTATTCATTAATGCCATTTTTCAGATAGAAGTCGATTTCGCGGTCAACATCAAGCATCTTGTTTTTTACAAAATGCTCTGAATTGTAATATTGGGGTGCAACTTGATACAATCTACATAAAGCTAACATGATGATTTTCTCTGCTCGTTTCCCTGCTGTGCTCCAAAGGCCACCACGCAATGCTGCACGTTTTACTGCCAGTGTGTTAATGACAATCAGACTTTCGCTTACATTCAAATCCACGCTGACACCTTGGAACTTAATGGTCAGTATCAAATCAACTTCTTGCTCGTTTTCAACCAACGCTTGTATGCTGTTGTAAAGCGATTCAAAATGTTCGTTTGAGGCTTCAATCACAATTTGTTTGGTTGCCGAGCGATACATATTGCTAATGGTTTTTTTGTTCAACCCTGAATTAATGGCAATTTCATCTGAAGGCAAATCCTCATTCATAAAAGCATCTCTATACCAATCAATAGTGATGGTCTCCGCATTGAGCTTTGCCGTCACGATTTTTTTGAAGAAATCAATTGCAAATTGCAGGAATTCTGCATTGATGAGATTGACAATCTCTATTCTGTAATCCTGCGATTTAATCACGCGCAAGACTATTTCTTTTATTACATGTTCTTTTAGAGTCATAATGTTGTGTTTTTGAATTGTTCAAGAGTTAAGAATTGTGTTGGGTTTTCTTCAAATATGTTTTCCTTTCGGAATGATTTCATGTATTCAAAGTATAGAGAATCTTTCTCTGTCATAAAGAACTTTCTATTCATACTGTTTGCAGTTCTTCCCACCGTGCCACTACCACCAAATGGGTCAAATACCAAATCCCCGACAAACGAATAATACTCTATTACACGTTTGCATAAGTCGTAAGGGAAAATGGCAGAGTGAACTTTGTCGGACTTGGGACAGATTTGCCAAACATTGGTTGTTTCAAATCCATCTTTCACCTCGCTTTTCTTTACTATTTCATTATTGTATTGATGGATGTTCCAATCTATCAAACGGCTTGTTTGTTTTCGATAGACCATAAGGTATTCTGTCACAGAATTGGGCTTGTAAGCCAATGGCCGACGGTGCTGTTGAAAACCACCAATTCTATTCTTTACACTGTACTCTGGCTTCATCCAGATAATATCGTCAATGAATTCCCAACCCATTTTAATAAGGTCGTGATGGATGTCGAAAGGAATGGGATACCTCTTGCTTGAATGTGCCCTGCTTATCCTTGGTACAATTACCGGAGAGGTGTTTAGTACGAAAAATCTGCCCTCTTTGGTTATTCGGTAAGTCTCTAAAAACACTTCTTTCAAAAAATTCAAATAGGCTTCATAACTAGGATATATTGAATAATCGCGGGCGTTGTAATATGGAGGCGAAGTGAATGTCAGATGAACGCTTTCGTCAGGTACATATTTCAGCACATCTCTTACATCTCCGTTTACAGCTACATTGACAAGAAACGGATAGGTCTCAGGATGCGGCAAAGCTTTTTTGTGCGTCTTTTCTTCCCCATAATACTCTTTCCTGATTACAGAAACGACCATTTCGTTTTCATGGTTGATAAGGCTTCTCAAATGAGCATCTACCTCTATGTTTCCTTTAAACACAAGCAACCCTCTTATTGCTTGGCAAACGATTTTTGGGTCGGGATTTTGAAGAATGGAAATGAGTGTCGGAATTGTTGCTTCTGACCGCATACGGCCTATTGATGAAACGGCTTCGCGCTTTACTGTCGTGCTTGGATCGGAATCTATTACATCCTTATAGTATGGTAGTAATTCGACTGATTTCAGTTTTCCCAGATTCTTTACAGCCCAAAGTCTTGCATCCTTGTTTTCATGTTTCAGCAAATCAATGAAGCAATTACTGCCAAATGTTGTAGGGAGGCTTCCTATATTTTCCAAAATGAAAATCAAGTCTCCGCTACTATGAACTGATTGGATAAGTTGCGAGATTCCGTCTTGACCTTTCTCTTTTGCTGCCAGTACATCATCTCGCGAAATAGATAGTTCTTTGTATTTTTCTGTCATCTGCGCTATAGATTTGGAGCAGTTGCTTATCAATTCAGCTTACGAGCTTTCTCAAGGCACTAAAAAAGCGCAGACTTTGTCTTATCCACGCTTCGAGGCCCTGAGAAATGCCCGCATTATTGATAAGTCGCCGTCCGCGCTATGCGCAGACGTTTACAGACTTATTCGCAATAATGCATTTCAAAATTTCTCAGGTTTCGAAGCAGTGCCGAATAAATAGCAAACGCTATGGTTTATAATATGTTAGTTACAATGATTCTTTTTCTTACATTATTTAGATTCGTATTATGATATGTTACACCTGCAAAAATACAGTTTTTTCTTTTTGTTTCGTTTTGAACTTGTAAGAAATCCTTACACGCTGTTTTTTGAATTCTTGCTTACATCTTCACCATCTTCCTAACGACATTTCCTGCCTCCGTCCCAATCCTCACCATATAAACCCCACAATCCAAGCCTTCAATCAAACACTCTGATCCATTGACAGAAAGGCTTTGCACCAACCTTCCATCAATGGAGTAGATTTCGACTTGCCTCATGCCTTCGCATTGAATGGTGAAATTGTCTCGGGTTGGGTTGGGGAAAAGGTTGGCGTTCAGCGCGTTTTCTTCAATGCCGTCCCAAGCCGGAACCGCATTGACGGCGGCCAAAGCATCCACGCGGCCCACGCCGGTGATGTTGCTCTTGGTGGGTGTCAGTTTGACGGAGGTCTCTTCAAGGATTTGGCAGATTTGCGCGGGCGTGAGTTCGGGGTTCTTTTCCAGCATCAGGGCGACGATGCCCGCCACGCATGGCGTGGCTTGCGAGGTGCCGTCCATGGAGGTGTAGCCGCTGGTGTTTTCGTAGTCCAACGACTTGATGCCTACGCCTGGGGCGCACACATCGGGGCGGATGAGGCCGATGCCGGGATTATAGGCATAGTCGCCGAACTCGGTGTCTTGCCATGTGACAGGGCCTTGCGAAGTGAAACCGGCGGCAGCGTCGTTGTAGTTCACGGCACCGATGGCCATCACGCAACTCAAGGGACCGGGATTGGCCATTTGGTCAGGGTCAAGATAGGGCGGAGGACAACTGGCCGGCACGCGCACGTTGTTCGGTATGGGGGCGTAGAACTGGATCTGACCTTCGTTGCCTGCGCAAACCAAGGCCACAATGCCTGCATCCAAGATGGCTTCACAGGTGCGGCGCAAGATTTCCTTGTCCGCAATCCCAGCATTGACCATGCCCAACGACATGCTAATCAAGTCGCAGCCATGCTCGACGGACCATTCCATGCCTCCTGCGATGTTCACAGCCCCGCCAAAGCCATCAGCCTTGATGCTCTTGACGCACATCAAAGTGGCCTCAGGCGCGATGCCCGTCAGCGAGCCTGCCGTGCCGTCGCCTAACACTGTTCCGGAACAATGCGTCCCGTGACCCATGTCATCCATCGGGTCGTTGTCATTGTTCACATAATCATAGCCGTGGTGGGGAAACTCCTCACCGCCGTCCCAAAGATGGTCGGCAAGGTCGAGGTGGTTGTAGTTCACTCCTGAATCGACGACGGAAACCAAAACACCTGCACCTGTGTAGCCCAATTCCCACACTTTGTCGGCATTCACTTGGGTGATGTTCGGCGTGGTTTCGCGCGTGGCAGAAGCAGGTTTCGGCGTCTCGCCTTCTGGAATCCATTGGTGTTGGGTGTTGAGGCTAATGATTTCAATGTCATTGCGTTCAGAGAGGTTGAGCAAAGCGGATTTTGTGGCCTCAAAATACAGCGTATTGGCCGACCAAAGGCTGCGCACAGACGAAACCATGCCATGACTTTCCATCTCGGCAAGGACGTTTCTCAAGTCGTGTTGTGAAGCCTCCGTGAAGGCTTTCAACTCATTGACGACGAAGTCTCTACGTTCGGCTTTCGTTAGGAAAAAGTCAGCGCGACGGCTCAACTGTGAGCGGTCATACTGCGCTTTCATCAGCACAACGACTTCGATTCGCTCGTCGTCGCTGCGACGGTTCATTTCTTGGCTCAACAGCGGGTCAAGGCAGCCTTGGGCAAAACCCATCATGCAGGCTGATAACAGAATGGAAATTAGGACAATTCTTTTCATGGTTTTATAGTTTTACGATTTTGTTTACAATCACACTGTTTTCGGCTTCAATTCTCACAAAATAAACTCCGCTTCCCAAACCGTCAAGTTGGCATTGAGCATTGTTTACTTGTATGGTTTTCACCAGTTTTCCATCAATGGAGAACACCTCAATCCGCCTCATTCCATCGCAAACGATGGTGAAACTGTCATGCGAGGGGTTCGGGAAAATCGAGGCTTCGCTTTCTGGCAAGATTTCGGCCACTTCTACATATCCGCTTCCCATGCAATTGACGACAAACGAGAATGGCGAATTCATGCCACCTTGGTTTTGGTAAATGACATCGCCGTCCTCGTAAGCGACCTCAAAACTGACATCCCAATCGAAGCCGGTGGAATGCCAAGTGAGCGTGATTTGTGAGTTTGTCGTCACTTCGCGGATATGGGTGAGCGAGGTTCCGCTGGTGATGGTCATTTGCTCAGGCGTCGTTCCATCGCCGTAATCGACAGAAAGATAGGAGCCATACCATCCGTCGCCCCATGCGTCGCGCAGCGTGAAAACGATGTTGCAAGTGGTTTTGTAATCATAGCCAAGCCAAGTCTGTTTCCCTTCGGCGTCCACAAGGATGAGTTTGAGCGGAATCATGCCATTGGAAGAAGCCTCGGCGCTCAAGGAAACATGGAAATCCGCGTAGTTTTCGCCGGATCCTTCTATCGTCCCAAACGGCTTTTGTGTTTCATGAATGGTAAGGAATTCATTGTCGGTGGATAGCGTCCCAACCAACGACGAAGCCGGCAAGTTGCCGATATTTTCCACAATAACGCGCAAGTCGGCGGTCTCGCCCGGCTCAAGCAGGCCGTTGTCGTTGTCGTCATTCAGGGCAGTGATTGAGGCGATGTTCAGCACATAGCCATAAACCTTGAAATTAAGGCTGAATCGGCCTATCAGGAGGTCCTCGTCATAGACATCACAAGTGAAACGGAGGTCTTCATTGCCGATGGCGTCCTCGCTGACCTCGAAGGCAAAAGCGTTTTCAATCGTGAGGGTTTGATTGGGGCCAAACGAAGGAAACTGCACCATGCCGCTTGTGATGGTAACTTTGTCTGAATTGGTCGAGAGTTGTGCTGTGAGGTTGTTGAGGGATTCGCCGGTGTCGTTGAGCAAAGTCAGGTCGATGGTGGCGCTTTCTCCGGGGTTGATCTGGTGGTCGTTGTTGCCTTGCAGGTCGTTGATTTGGTAGGACACCAACGACAAAGGGCCTGCAGCCACAGCCTCGACGGCGGCCAAGGCATCAATGCGGCCAAAGCCCGTGACGTTGCTTTTGGTTTCGGAAAGCGGAACGGCGGTTTCCTCCAAAATGCGACAGATTTCTGCCGGAGAGAGGAAGTCGCATTTGCAGAGCATCAACGCGATAGTGCCAGCCACGGCAGGGGTCGCCTGCGAGGTGCCGTCCATGGTGTTGTATGCCGGCGAAAGGCCGAAATGCAGCGACTTGATGTCCACACCCGGGGCACACAGGTCGGGGCGGATAAGGCCCATGCCGGGATTGTACGGGTAGTCGCCAAACTCGGTGTTGGTCCAAGTGACGGGGCCGCGCGAGGTGAAATTAGCCGGATTGTCGCTGTTATCAACGGCTCCAACGGTGATGACGCAACTCAACTCGCCCGGATTCTCCATCTGAACGGGATCCATATAAGGAGGAGGGCAACTGCCGGGAACGCCCACGTTGTTGGGGACAGGATACATTCCCGTGTTGCCTTCGTTGCCAGCGGAAACGGTACCCACAATGCCCGCGTCCAAAACGGCCTCGCAGGTGTGGCGCAGCAAAGTGCGCTCGGCTATCGTGGAATTGGGGATGCCAAGCGACAGACTGAAAAGGTCGCATCCATGTTCGACGGCCCATTCTATGCCAGCCGCGATGCTGGCCGCCGTGCCGCCACCATAATTGTCCAAACACTTGACACACATCAGCGTGGCGTCAGGTGCCACACCTGTTTGCGAACCTGCCGTGCCGTCGCCGCACACCGTTCCGGCGCAATGCGTCCCGTGCCCCATGTCATCCATCGGGTCGTTGTCGTTGTTGTAAACATCATAGCCATGATGCGGAAACTCGTTGCCACCGTCCCAAAGATGGTCGGCCAAATCAACGTGCTCGTAGTTTACACCCGTGTCAATGACGGCCACCACGACACCTTGTCCTCGATAGCCCAATTGCCAAACCTCATTAGCGCGCACCTTAAGCACATTTGGCGTAATCTCACGTGTCGCGGAGGCTGGTTCGATGGTGTCGTCACCCAGGCAGTAATGCTTCTGGTTGAGACTGATTATGGCAATGTCATTGCGTGAAGCAAGGTCAAGGATAGCCGCTTTGGTGGCCTTGAAATATAAGGCGTTCGACATCCACAAAACCTTTGGGGTGGTTACGATTTGCTGCCTTTCCATTTCCGAAAGGACACGTTTCAAATCGTACTGCGAAGCCTCCGTGAAAGCCTTCAACTCATTGACTACAAACTCTCTCCGCTCGGCGCGTGAGGGAAAATAATCGGCGCGACGGCACAACTGCGAGCGGTCGTATTGCGCTTTCATCAGCACAACGACCTCGATTTGCTCGTTATCGCTGCGGCGGTTCATTTCTTGGCTCAACAGCGGGTCGAGGCAGCCTTGGGCAAAACCCATCATGCAGGCCAACAACAGAATGGAAATCAGGGCAATTCTTTTCATGGTTTACAGTTTTACGATTTTGTTCACAATGACACCGTTCTCCGTGTCAATTTTCAATAAATATACGCCGTTCATCAAGCCTTCGATGCGGCATTCGCTTCCGTTCATTTCAATGGTTTTCAGCAATTTGCCTTCAACCGAAAGCACGGAAACTCTCTGGATTCCCTCTCCAGCAACGGTGAAATCCCCCATGCTCGGATTGGGATAAACTTGCGCTTCATTTCGTATCTCTTCGACTCCGTCATAATCCACGGCGTTCACGGCAGCAAAGGCATCCAAAAGGCCCGAGCCGAAGTCGTTGCTCTTGTGATCAGTGAGTTTTACAGCAGTGCGTTCCAGAATCTCGTCGATTTGTGCAGGCGTGAGTTCATGGTTCTTGGAGAGCATCAGTGCAATGGCACCAGCCACCAAGGGCGTGGCCATCGAAGTGCCGTCCATCAAGGTGTAGCCGTCAGTAGTGTTGAAATCCAATGACTTGATTTGCACACCCGGAGCGCAAATGTCGGGGCGGATGAGGCCAATCGCGGTCGTGCTGCCTGCCGTATAAGGATAGTCGTTATATTCTGCCACATCAGTCCATTGCGAAGGGCCTTCGGACGAGAACGGGGCAATGGTGTTGTTGTAATTCACCGCACCCACGCAAATTATGCAACTTGTTCCGCCTGCATTAACCAACTGGTCTTCATGCAGATGCGGCGGAGGACAGTCACCCGGAGTATAGATATTGTTCGGCACGGGCACCATAAACTGCATTTGTCGGATGTTGCCTGCACAGGCTGCCACCACCACGCCTGCCGCCAAAGTATTGTCGCAGGCTTGGCGCGTCATCAGTTTTTGTGCAGCGTTGGGTTGGGGTCGGCCCAACGACATGTTCATCAAGTCGGCACCATGCTCCAAAGCGAACTGCATGGCGGCAATCCAATGGGTCTCCTCGCCAACGCCTTCGTTGTTGAAGGTTTTCAAAGCCATGATAGTGGCCTCTGGAGCGATGCCTGTCTGTGAACCGGAAACTCCTGTGCCACAAATGGTTCCTGCTACATGCGTACCGTGTCCCCAATCATCGGAAGGGTCGTTGTCGTGGTAGTAGAAGTCGTAGCCGTGATTGGGATATTCCGCGCCGCCGTCCCAAAAGCGACCGACCAAATCGGCGTGGTCGAGGCGGATGCCCGTGTCAATGACAGCAATCAAAACACCTGCGCCCTTATAGCCTTGTTCCCATGCCTGTGGCGCATTGACTTGCAGCAGGTTTTGGGTGATTTCGCGCCCATTGCCTCTCGGGGCAGGCGTGGCCTCATTTTCAAAAATCCATTGGGTTTCTTGGCAGTGGTAAATCGTCATGATGCCGCGCTGTTGCGCCAAGTCGTTGATGGCCGCTTTGTTGGCCTTGCAACTGACGCAATTCACAAGCCAAAACTGCTGAATCTCGTCCACCATGCCGTTGCGCTCCATCTCGTCCAAAAGGCCAACCAACTCATATTGAGTGGTTTCGGCCTGCTGTTTCAAGGTTTCGATGACAAATTGCCGCTTTTCCTGTTTGGAGCCGAAAAACTCAGTCTCACGAAGCAAAGCCATCGCATCGGATTGCTCTGAAAGGAGGATGACAACCTTTGTTTTCTCTTCATTGCCAATACGTTGCATCTCCGCTTCAAGTTCGGGGTCGATGACGGGCAGGGCGGCGAAACTGGCGAGGCCAAGGCAAAAGGCCAAAATGGTGAATAGGGTTTTCTTCATAGCAAGTGTTTTTATGGTTATTATTCACTGAGACTTTCCCAAAAATGGAGTCTTTTAATGAAATAAGGTGCAAAAATAGTGAAAAAAATAACACTTTTGTAGAAAAGTATGTTATTGCCGATACTTTTTCCCCTGCCAGTTGTCTCTTTCTTCCATCCGTTTTTCAATGCGACTCAGTACCTCGTCATAGCGCAACTTCATCCAAGGCTCACTGACGAGATAGCGTGGCGGCACTTCTCCAGCAAAACGCTCGATGACAATATTAGGATTCAACCGTTCGGCAAAGTCGATGACGAAATCGATATATTCCTCAAGGTCAAAGAGATGGAAGGCTTCGGGATGGGCTTGGTATTCCTCGGCCATTTTTGTTCCTTTGAAAATTTGCAATTGGTGGAACTTGACCGTGGTCAAAGGCAGTTGTGAGATAATGTCGGCGGCATGAAGCATCATTTCCTTGCTTTCGCCGGGCAAACCGAAGATGAAATGTGCCCCGCAGGGGATGCCGTAGTCAGCAGTCATGCGGATGGCGCGTTCTGCCGTGGCGAAATCATGACCTCGGTTGACGCGCTTTAGGGTTTCGTCGTAAACACTTTCAACACCATACTCCAACATGACATAATGGTTATCCTGTATCTCGCTGAGATACTGCAAAATGCCATCGTCAATCAAGTCAGGGCGCGTGCCGATGACGATGCCCGTGATTTCTGGCACATCCAGCGCCTGCTGATAGATGCCTTTCAGTTCGTCAAGGGGCTTGTAAGTGTTTGAAAAAGGCTGGAAATAAGCAAGATACTGGCTTGCCCGACGGTAACGCCTTCTATGAAATTCAATACCTTCCTCAATCTGCTGACGGATGGACTTCTCTGGCTGACAATAGGATGGATTGAAAGCCTCGTTGCTGCAAAAGGTACAGCCACCCGTGCTGATTTTCCCATCTCGGTTGGGACAACTGAAACCCGCATCGATGCTGATTTTCTGCACCCTACCGCCATACTGCTTCGCAAAATAGCGGCTGTAACTGTTGAATCGGCGTTCATCGCCCCAAGAGTAAACCATAACTTTTTGTTTTTGTCACAAAACCAACAAAACTGTCAAAACCTTTTTTGGTTGGGAAAGCATGCCAACCGGCTGCTTTCCGGCGGTCAGGCGGTTGCCGAGCCACATTTGTCCATTATTGAAGTTTTGCATTGTTTTGTAGGTTTTGTGATTAATGATTTGGGTCGGAATAATTGGGGTTGTTCAAGAAAGTCTCGTCAGTCAAGGTGTTCAAAAACGCCTTCAACTGCGCTTTTTCCTCGTTGGTGAGTTGCACGCCGCCCTGCATCACATGGTGCATCAGCGGACTGATAGTCAAGGAGTTTTTGACACTATCTGAGTAGAAATCAATCACTTCGTCCAAGGTGGTGAAACGCCCATCATGCATGTAAGGACTTGAAACGGCGATGTTGCGTAGGGTAGGGGCTTTGTAAGCACCTCTGTCCCAATGGCTTCCTGTGATGGCTGAACGGTCTTCTGGGTCGTTGAACTCGTCGTCCAAACCGTTGTTGTAGTATAAATTTGTGGTCATCAAGGCGTTGCTGCCACCGCCATGGCAATGGAAGCAGTCGGCACCGTTTTCGGTGACAAAGAGCAGATAACCTTCAAGCTCGTCTTGCGTGAGTTGTTCCTCACCGCGCAAATAGCGGTCGAATTTGCTGTCAGCCGAGACCAAACTCCTCACAAACTGCGCAATGGCGCGTTCTATATTAATAAAGGTGATTTCGTGGCTGCCGAAGGCTTTGTAAAACAATTCTGGATAGTCGTCGGTCTTTTGCAAGTATCTGACAACCTGATTTGTATCCGCGTTGATTTCAACTGGACTGGTGACCGCCGCCAAAACCATGTCCTCCAAGGTGGTAACGCCGCCATTCCAGCCTAAGCCTGTAGTGTTCCAAGCCAAATTGACCAAAGGCATGACAGAATGGTGGAGGCCAGCCGAACCGCCAAAATCGAAGTTGTTCCCCTGATGGTGGCACGAGGCGCAATTGCGGATGCCATCGGTACCATCGCGGCCCGAGAGGCGTGCGTCATAAAAGAGTTTTCTGCCCAATGCTACGCCTTCCTCGGTCATGGGATTATCGGCGGGGATGTTGGTCAAAGAGGGGAAATAGAGTGGCTGTGGCAATACGTAAGCCGTTGGTTGATAAGGCTTTTCTTGCTCTGGCTTGCAGGCAAACAAGCAGAGCAAGAACAATGGCAATATGCGTATCAATCGCCTCATGATTGCTGTTTCAAGTTGTCCTTAATGCTTTCAACGGTTCGCTTCACATTCTCCCAAGTCCAAAAATGCGGCTTGGGTGCGGCTTGATGCATGAAATTGTTGAATCTCTTCAAAGTCTTATCGTTTTTCATGGTTATATTGTTTTGGTTTCCAGAATGTTGAATTGTTGAAAAGACATCCTTGCCGTTTTCTTTCAGCAGTTGTTGTGCGGTTTGGTTTTGCATAATGGCACTGCCAAATTCGTCGAAATCGTAAAGGTTGGGATTGCGGAACCAATTGTCGATAATCATGAACATATTGAGTTGGTTTTCAGTGTTTTCCGCGATGGTAAGGCTGATGGGTAGCTCGACGTTAAAATAGTTATGATAGAACTCGGATTGGTCGGTGTTTTGCCCGATGCCGAGGTGGATGTTCAAAGGTGCAAGTTCCTCGTTTTCATTGCGATACTTTCCATTGAGCTTCATGTAGTGGTAGCCACCGCCCAAAGGATCAGGCCAAAACATGTTCGATTCCGGCGGATTGCTGAAAAGTCCCGTTTGGTTGTATGCCTCGTCCAATCCGAAAGTGAAACGCAAAGTTTTATATTTTCCAACAGGAATGGACGCAATTCTAAGTATTTGGCTTTCAGGAATGTTGGTATCGATGTAAAAAATCCGAGGCTCCAATTCAACCCATTCGTCTTGCTCGTTCTGAAGTTCCATCTTGGAAATGAACCATTGGATTTCGGTAATCATGAACTCGTTTCCTGCCTCGTTTTGGTAGCATAAACTATCGGTAATCAGCGGTTTGCCATTGACGGAATAGTTGATGTTTACCGTGAGGTCACCGCTCTGCACTGGTTTTTTGCAGGAAACGAGTGCCATTGCCATCAAAAGCATGAGTATGAATAGTGTTTTCTTCATGATGCGTCAAAATCGAGGGCGAAAATACAAAAATCCTACCAAATTGTGTATCTTTGCGCCATAAAATCAGAAAAACTATGGCAGAATTCAAGATTGGCGACAAAGTGAATTTCCTCAGCACCGTTGGCGGAGGCAAGGTCACAAAGATTATAGATTCCAGAATGGTGATGGTGGAGATAGAAGGCGGCTTCGAAATCCCCACTTTGATTACGGATTTGGTGCTCGATTACCGCTCTATGCCCGCCCCGAGCAAGCAACAGCAAACGGTCGATAAGGTGCAGAAAGAGGTTCAGGGACAGGAACTTCTGAAACAGCAGCAGGCCGAGGAAGCCCGCAAAGGCGGTCTGCGCCGCTTTGCGAAAGAGGCAGAAAAAGAAGGCATCTACATGGCTTTTGTGCCGCATGAGCAACAGTGGCTCCTCACGGGTTCGTTGGATGTGGTGCTGGTCAACCACACGCCTTATGAGATGCTTTACACTTTCACCATCAAGGAGGAGGACAAATTTGCGAATGTGGATTTCGGTCAGGTCGACAAATACGAGAAAATCGTCATCGAGACCATCTCTCGCGACGACCTCGAATATTGGCTCAATGGCGTGGTGCAGGCCATTATGACCGCCGAAACCTCTGACTGTGTACTGCTTCCGTTGAATGCGCCTTTCTCCTTGCGACCTGGACGTTTCTATAAGGAAGGCAGCTATCTGCCTTCGGGCATTTTGGGCGAGAAATCGGTGATGATTTGCCTTTCCGAACTTATCGCACTGAAGCACGGCGACAGCGATTTTACTAAAATCATGAAGGAAGGCGTTGGCGCTCAGGCTCCTGCCAAGACCTTGGTGAAACAGGAAGCATCCATCGACAAGCACAAAACCGCCCCGGGCGAGGCCGTTGTGGATTTGCATATCGGCGAGTTGGTCGACAATATTTTGGGAATGTCAAGCCACGACATGTTCAAGGTCCAGACGGACTATTTCAAGAAGATGCTCGACAGCGCGATTGCCGCCGATTACAATAAGGTGACCTTCATCCACGGCGTGGGCAATGGCGTACTGAAAAACGCCATTATCGAGGAACTGAAAAACTATCACAATACCGAAAACCGCATGGCCAGCATCGCCAAATTTGGTGTTGGGGCTATTGATGTGATGATTACGGAGAAAAAATGAGATTGATTATAAAACATGAAATCAAAAATTCGATGAAGTCAATTATTCATAAATGGTTTTTAAGGTCAAAAAATCAAATAGCTTCAACACGATAAACCAAATCCTCGGGAATTTGCTGGTTTTCAATGAACATGGTCATGTAAACGGGTAAATACACGGCTTTGCCTTTAACGGAAATGTTTTCGTTTTGAAAGATGATGCCCTTGGCAATGCCATAATCTTCATTGGTCAACAGATGGGTCATGGAGACATGGCGGATGTAGTCTTTCCCTGATTTGACTTCAATAGGCAGCAAAGCCCCGTCATGCTCAATCATGAAATCAACCTCGCCGTTTTTCTTGCTGTTGTAATAATAAAGGTCGAACTGGTGGGCGGTCAGCTCTTGTGCAACAAAATTCTCATAAATGGCTCCATGGTTAATATTGATTTCGCCATGCAAAATCTTCAGTTGCAGTCCGTTGGCATACATGGCACAAAGTAGTCCAATGTCGTTCAGGAACAACTTGAAGAGGTTGCGCGATTTGGAAAGCATCAACGGCAGCGCAGGTTCATTGGCGCAATATGTGGGTAAGGCAACACCAGCGTCCTTGAGCCAAAGGAATCGGTTCTCGTAACGGCTGAATTTCTGGTTTTCGTTCAGGTTTTTCAGCACAAAACGTTTGTTTTTGCTGTTGATTTCTGACGGAATTAGCATCAGAATCTCGTTCAGATAGAGTTTTTCCTTGGGGTCGTATTGGGCAATGTCCTTTTTGTAAAGGCCAATAATGGATTTCTGAACCTCAATGACTTTGGCAATATTGTTGGTTTTCAGATAGATGTCAACAACAGCAGGCATTCCGCCAACAATGAGGTACAAATGGAAAAGTTTCATGGTTTGCTGATGGATGAAATTATCAACAGGGGAAAGGCTTTGATAGCTGTTTCTCAAATGTGCGATAACTTCATCAGAAAAGTTGTTTGCTTTCATGAACTCTTCAAAATCAAGAGGATACATGGTTTCTATATCCAGATAACCCACTGGAAACGAACGGATATCTTTCAGTTCAACCCCAAGAAGTGAGCCACTCATAATGTATTTGTAGCTGCCTTCGTCGACAAGAAACTTTATCGCTGTGACAATTTCCTTGCAGCATTGCACTTCATCGAAAAAGACAATCGTTTTCCCTTTCACCAAAGGTTTTCCGACAAGTATTGATAGGCCGCGCAAGAGTTCTTGGGCACTGGTGGTCTGCTGGAAAAGTTGCAGGGCAGCTTCATTTTCTAAAAAGTTGATTTCCACAAATGAAGCCATAGTTTCTTTCAAAGTTTTTCTGATAGAAAAGGTCTTTCCTACCTGCCGTGCTCCAGTAATCAGAAGAGCTTTTTTGGTGGAAGAATCTATCCAATTCTTTATAAATTTTTCTATTTTTCTGTAAATCATATTGATATGTTTTTATATGTCCGTTTTTCGGCAACAAAACTACACAAAAATGTCCGTTTTTCGGCAACAAAAACACATAAAAATGTCCGTTTTTCGGCAAAATTATGCCAAACATGTAAAACCAACGCGGCCCGAAATCACTCTCGGGCCGCGTTCGTCATGTTGGAATAGATAATGTTTGGAAGTGCTTCGTTAATCAATTTCGATGACGTTGTACTTCCTGTCAAACTCGATTTCGATACCATTGCTAAGCTCAATTTCCCAACCGCGACGGTCTTTTGAGATCTTTACGATGGTATAGTCTGAATGGTGTTTTGCTACATACGTCGAGATTTCGGCCGGAATCAGTGCGGAAGGCACATTCTTGTAAACTGTTGAATGTTTGCAGTCTATCTCGTCCCACTCGAGTTTGTCGCCCAACAAATTCCCGTCGAACTCAATCTTGGTGTAGTCGCTGAGGGTCACATCGTAGTCGAAGCCGTCTCTGATGGATGAAAGTATCTCAGCCTCAGGGAAATAAGTCTTGACAAAACTCTCAATAGTGCTCTGTGTCTGTGCCGTTACTTGTTTACTGCACGAGATGTTGAGTGCCGAGAACCCTACAAAAAGCGCTATGGCAATGAGTTTTTTCATGGCTGCTTATTTTTTGTCGTCGAAACCAGTTACGTTAAAGTTGGAGTCGAAGGTGATTTCAAGGCCGTTGTTCAGTTCGATTTCCCAGCCGTTGTATTTCTTTTCGATGCTGTCAATGTGCTTGCCGGGGAAGTTAGCATTCACATAGTTAGTAATTTGCACAGGAACAAGTTCGGTCGGGACACTGCCGTAAACATTGGACTCGTCACAGTCGATTTTCTTCCATTCAAAACTCAAATTGAAATCGATTTCGGTGTTGTCGGTGAGTTCGACTTCATACTTGTTGCCGTCGCGTTTCACTTTGCGGATGCTGACTTGTGGGAAATAAGTGTCAACGAAGGTGTTGATTTCCGGATAGTTGGAGTTGTTTCCGCCGCCGTTTCCGCCACCGCCATTGCCACCGCCACCATTACCGCCGCCGCTGATGACATTGAAATTGTGGTCGAACTTGATTTCGTGGTCGTTGTTGAGTTCTACATCCCAACCGTAGTATTTTTTCTCGATTTGGTCAATGTGGTTGTTTGGGAAGTTAACGGTCACATAGTCAGTAATTTGCATGGGAACAAGTTCGGTTGGGACACTGCCGTAAACATTGGACTCGTCGCAGTCGATTTTCGTCCATTCAAAACTCAAATTGAAATCGATGTCAGTGTTGTCGGTGAGTTCGACTTCATACTTGTTGCCGTCGCGTTCCACTTTGCGGATGCTGACTTGTGGGAAATAAGTGTCAACGAAGGTGTTGATTTCCGGATAGTTGGGGTTGTTTCCGCCGCCATTGCCGCCTCCACCATTGCCGCCTCCACCATTACCTCCGCCGCTGATGACGTTGAAATTGTGGTCAAACTTGATTTCGTGGTCGTTGTTGAGTTCAATCTCCCAACCAAAATTCGTCTTTTCGATTTGGTCGATGTGGTTGTTCGGGAAGTTGGCGACCACATAATCAGTGATTTGTGTGGGGACGAGTTCGGTCGGGACCATGCCATACACTTGGCTTTCATCGCAGTCGATATTCTTCCATTCGAAGGTGAGATAGAAATCGATTTCGGTTTTGTCAGTCAGTTTCACCTCAATCTCGTTGCCATCTTGATGGGTAGAGAGGATACCGACTTGTGGGAAATAAGTCTCAACGAAAGTGTTGATTTCCGGATAGTTGGAGTTGTTTCCGCCGCCGTTTCCGCCGCCACCATTACCGCCTCCATTGATGACGTTGAAGTTGGTGTCAAACTTGATTTCATGATCGTGGTTCAACTCGATTTTCCAGCCGTAACTTTTCTTCTCGATTTCCTCAATGAAGTTGTTCGGGAAGTTGGCGGTCACGTAATCCGTGATTTGATCAGGCACGATGCGCTCCGGCACACGGTAGTAAATCCTTGAATGCTCGCAGTCTACCTCGACCCATTCAAACGAGTGATTGAATTTCAACTCGGTTTGGTCGCTGAGCCTCACTTTGTAGTAGTGTTGTGTCATGTGGCAGTGGAGGATGCCGGTTTGCGGGAAATGCGTCTCCACAAACTGCATGATGGATGGGTCGACATCGCTCAACGGCATAACGATGCCAAGCCCTTCGACTACCTTTTGTTGGTAGTTTTGCGTGCTTCTTGTTGCCATTGCCAATTCGCTATTGGCTTCAATTTTTGTACAGGCCATTCCGAAAAAGGCCAGTGCTGCGAGGGCAGCGATAATGCTTAACTTTTTCATCTCTTTAAGTATTTAAAGGGTTAGTAATTATTTTATTAAGTGTATTTAATCGTCGTATCGGAGAAATTCGCCGTTTTTGTTGAAAATGAGTTCCAAACCAGTGTTCAATTCGACTTCGACCTTGTATCGGCCTTTCGCGATTTCGTGAACGCAACAGTTGGGATAGTTTTGGCTTAAATAGTTGAGAATGTTCTCATTGAGGAAGCCTGTCGGGAGGCATTCGGCATGGCTTTCCACCTCTTCCCAGTCGCCAGTGCTGTTGAATTCTATCTCCATGCCGTTCTCGAAACGCACGGTATAATCGGTCTCTGTCACATCAATTTCCATCCTGATGAAACGGATGCTTTGGCCTGAAAAATAAGTGGTTACGAACTCTTGTGCCTTGATGGGAAGTTCCTCGAAGGTGATGATACGGTGCGCGTCTTCGGCATGGAGGACGAAGGTGCTTATTAATAAGGTGGCGAGTATGAACAGTGCTTTTTTCATTTTATTTCAGATTGATTTAACTGTGTTGAACCTTATGGTTTCGACTGCAAAAGTCTGAACCGAATCTGAAATAATTCTGAAATGGGAAACTTTTTTTCGATTATTTGAACTTTACCCAAAAAGTGTGCTGATTTTCAATGAATTGGTAACGGATTTCAAATCCATATTCCGAGCAAATGGCTTTAGCTATGGCCAATCCAAGGCCGGTTGAATGAGTGTTTTCGCCTTTTCTATAGAAAGTTTGGAAAACAACATTTTCGTCCAAGGCCTCGCCGTTTCCAGTATTTCCGATGCTTAAAGTGTTGTTTTTCAGTTTGATGCTGATGGTTCCGTCGGGTCGGTTGTGGATGAAGGCGTTTTTCAGCAGGTTGGTCACCAACGAGGAGGCCAAAGTCGGATCCATCGTGACGGTAATCGGTTCGTTTTCAATGGTTTCAACCTTGATGTTCAGACCCTCGTAAATTTCCGAAAGGTTATCAAGCGTCTGGCTGACAATCTGCTGAATGTTGATTTCAGTTTCTTCCTTGAATTGGTGGTTATCGATTTTCGAGATGAACAATAACGACTTGTTGAGCCTCGAAATGTAGTTCAACGTGTCCAAAGTCTTCTGTATTTCAGACAGTTGGGTTTCATCGAGTTGTGTTTCGTCTACCAAAAGTTCGAGGCGGTTGCGGCAGATGGCAATTGGGGTTTGGATTTCGTGCGAGGCGTGGCCAATGAAACGTTTCTGTTCTTCGTACACTTGTCTCGATTTCTCGGAAGCCTCCAAAACCGCCGACTCTATCTCCTTGAATTCCTGCGCTTTGATGCGCCTGTCATGCTGAGGAATGGCCTCGTTTGCCTTGCGGTTGCGCAACCAATCAGTGAGCCGATAGATGGGCTTCATGTTGGAGATGATGATGAGGCTGACAATCAGGATGATGGCGATGAGCAACACCACAGCCAAACTGATGATACTGACAAGGGCGAAATCGAGAGTGTCGTTCCATGCAAAGACTTGTGTGGTCAGCGTGAGTTCATAATTGGTGCCTTGCTTTTGGAAAACGTGCGTCATTTCCCTGACGATTTCATCTTCCTGAATGTCGTCGATGAATTCCTCATTAGTCTGAAACACAGGTATTTGATGGTTTGCTGCATATTCGGGCGACACTTTCTCAATAAAAAACTGCATTGTTCCCGAAACGCCTTCCAACGACCTTGGCAGGCTGTCATTTTCCATGAACCGACTGATGATTCTGTCGGATTGTTGTGTCAGGATGAGGTCGATGTGGCTGTAAATCTGGCGTTTGCTGGTTTGGTTGAAAACGATGGCCCAAAGAGCAAACAACACCACCAAGGCGATGGAAATGAATACTATGATGCGGGTCGAGAGTTTCATTGCTGCTCCAATTTGTAGCCGTAGCCATGCACGGTCTTGATTTCGATGTCGGCCTGCGCTTCGGCGAGGCGTTTGCGGAGGTTCTTCATCTGGGCGTAGATGAAATCGAAATTGTCGGCTTGGTCAATGTAGTCGCCCCAGACGGCCTCTGCCAATGTACCTTTGCTGACGGCGCGGTCGGGGCGCGTCATGAAGAAATGCAAAATGTCGAATTCCTTTTTCAACAGTTCAATGGATTGCCCGTTGATGAGCACTTGGCGCGTTTCGGGCAATATCTTCACATTGCCGCACTCGATGAAATGCTCGCCGTTTTGTTGCTTGCGGCGGAAAACGCTTTTCACGCGGGCGCACAATTCGGCGATGTGGAAAGGCTTGGTGAGGTAGTCGTCGGCGCCGAGGTCAAGGCCTGAAACCTTGTCGTCCAAGGAGTCTTTGGCCGAAATGATGATGACCCCTGCCGCCTTGCGTTGCGATTTCAGCTGGCGCAACACATCAAGGCCGCTGCCGTCGGGCAGCATGATGTCCAAAAGGATGCAATCGTAGTCGTAAATTTCGATTTTCATCTTGGCCTCGCGGACTTGTGCGGCAGTTTCGACCACATGATGGTCGTCAACCAATGCCTTGTGCATCAGTTCCCTAAGGTTGTTGTCGTCTTCTACGATGAGGATTTTCATGTCATTATGACGTTGCTGTCGTAAGTGAACCCGCAGGGAATCGAACCCTGATCGAAGGAACCGGAATCCTTTATTCTATCCATTAAACTACGGGTCCGGCGCGAAGCATGGCTTCCGCAAGATTTAGGCTGCAAAAATAGAAAGAATTTGGAAATTTCGTACCTTTGCCGCTTCAAAAAGCATGATTTTTAATTTAAATAACTGGATTTTAAGAGTTTAAGTTATGAAAAACGAGAAATTGAAGCAACAAATCTTGGCATACGCCTACTTGGTGTTTGGCTCTGCCTTGTTCGCCGTCGGCGATGTGATGTTCGTGAACCCCTACCACTTGGCCCCTGGCGGTGTCTATGGTCTGGCCAACGTTTTCAATGCCCTGTGGGGATGGAAAATCTCCTTGGCGGGCATCTGCATGGACATCCCTCTGCTCATCATCGGCACCATCATATTGGGTCCAAAATTCGGCATCAAAACCGTCGTTTCGGTCATCCTGATACCTGTGTTCACTTATATTCTTGAAACATGGTGGGGTTATGCGCCTGTCATCCACGACGGTGCCTTCTTCGACACGGAATTGCAGTCGTCCTTGTTCTTCATGGACGGCGATGTGCAGCGTTACTTCATGCCCGACTTCTTCCTGAACACGGTCGTTTCGGGTCTCATCTACGGCTTGGCCATCGGCGTCATTTTCCGCTCGGGTGCCACTTCGGGAGGCTCCGACATCATCGCCATGATTGCCCACAAATACACCAAAATCAGCCTCGGAACGCTGGTGCTCATCGTCGATAGCATCATCTCACTGACCACCCTTGTAGCCTTCGAGGATATCCGTCTGCCCATCTATTCCGTCATTCTCATCTTCATCGAAAGCAAGATTATCGACCTCGTCGTT
>Ga0265298_10002670_pt1 | contig 24432 bp, 11 predicted proteins | sample AusTroGonzalo_MG_3_FD_193486 | JGI IMG/M metagenome (GOLD analysis project Ga0265298, IMG submission 193486) | Bovine rumen microbial communities from tropical cattle in Woodstock, Queensland, Australia - Gonzalo_01 | ecosystem: Host-associated > Mammals > Digestive system > Stomach > Rumen ...
CAGGGCGCATGGTGTTGATAACGGCATTCAGCGCACTGGCGGCCTTGTCGATGTCTTCTTGTGTAGATTGGTTGTCGGGCGCATCCATCACAACCTTCGCCTTCTCGTATTGTTCGACCATACGGGCAAAACCATGACGAGCCCAAGGGGCATACTCAGGCACCTTCACTGTGAGGGTGTTCCATGTCTGCTGCTCGTCCTTGCGACTCTTGGCAACGAGGAGCAACTCGCGCAGTTCTGACTTGTCGATATCGAGCAGTGCGGCGTTTGTCAGAGGAGACTCAGGCAGTTGGATGCGGAAGTAATGGGTGAGATGCTGGTCGCCAGCATAGTCAGGAATAAAACTACTGATGTCGTGATTGGCATCGACGGTGGCCTCATCCCAGGTTTTGATACCTGTGGCAGTCATTACCAGCGGGCCGCGCATAAAGGCACCAAGCCACATACCATCATACTTGTCGGGACCGAAATCCAAGTGCTTGGCAAAAGGTATCACAACCTCTACCACATCCTTCGTGGTCCATCGTCGAGCGGGAATCTCCACATAGCTGCAGGGCTGATAGTAGGTGGCAATACGCTTGCCATTGAGTTTGACGTCGAAACCCTCGGTAGCCCAATAGGGCACACGGAGTTTCATGGCAAACTTGCCAGAGCCTTTGACTAGGCGGATAGTCGTTTGCTCGGCAGGCCATTGGCACTCCTGCCTGATGGTGACACCCTTCTGCTTCCATTGAGCAGTGGTAGGCATATAGAGTCCTACCCAAAGGGTGTTATCGTTGACAAAATAGGCAGCCTCCTGATACTTCACATGGTTCTCCACACCCGTGCCACCACAGCAGGTGGCCTGTGGCGTCTCATTGCCCCAAGGCTTCGAGGCATCCAGTCCCACGGCATACTGATAGACGGTTTGATACTTCTTAGGATTGACAGAGCCGACAATCTGGTTGTAGAGCACGCGCTCATAGTAATCCATATAGCGGGCATCGTCAGGATTAAAGCAGTTCAGGTCCTTCGTCAACTTCGCCAAGTTGTAGGCACAGCAGGTCTCGTTCATGGTGGGTTCATGATGCTCGTGTCCGCCCCAGTGTGTGACGTTGGTACACATCGATGTCATTTGTGAATAGGGCTGACGGAACATCTCACCATTGCCCACACCACCCATGGCATAGCGATAGCGCCCTTGAATCATCGTCCAGAAGTTCTGGGCGAGGTCATAGTAATAGGGATTATTGTTGCCACGAAACGAACGCAGGGCTCCTGTCACCATGGGGATATGCTGGTTAGCATGGCGTGTGCGGATGGCATCGATGTTCTTGGCCAGGGGATCGAAGAAGGCCGGGCTGTCGAAATAGGAGGCGGCCTCGAGCAGGTGAGCCTTTTCTTCGGCATTGCCTGTCATCTCAGAGAGGCGTGACAGCGACTCAGCCATGCCGCCCACCTCACCGGCGATATACATATTCCACATCTCGTAACGGTTGCCAGGCTTGGCGCGACGGGCCTCCTGACTGCCATCGCTCTTCACATAAGTGCGATAGTGCAGACGGTTCCATACCCACAGACCCATATCCTTGGCAATGAGCAGGGCCTTAGCGGCTGTTGCCTTGTCGTCGAGGTAGGTGGCGATGTCGATGAGACCTGCCAACTGCTTATGCACGGAGTAGTAAGGCGCCCACACCCAACTCTCATTATTGTAGGCACGATACATCTCTATCAGCGCACAATGCTGGGCGGGGATGGCGTTCAGATAGCCATAGCCATATTTCTGGTATTCCTTTTTATATTGGTCGAAGTCGGCCCATGTGCCTTTCATCTGCTTCAGTTCCTGCTCAGGGGCAAAGTCGCGTGCCTCCCAATAGCGTCCCAACTCCTTGTTCCAAACGAAGGTGCGTTCCTGACATGCACGCAGTTCGTTGACCATCTCAACGATGTTCTTGCGTAGGATGTCTTTCTTGGTCTTGTCCTGACAACTGGCAAAGGCCAGGGCCATTGCCGACATATAGTGGCCAGAACCGTGACCTTTGAGTTTGGTGGTAGGCGAGTCCCATCCGTCAGACTCAGGATAACCCTCGGTAGAAAGGCCGTAGGTGTCGCGGTAGTTGTATAGTTGCTGCTTCACTGGCAGGCTGATGAGCTGGTCGATGTCAAGGTCGCGGTTCCAGGTCAGACGGTTCTCACCATCAATACGCACATCACTCAGGGGCAATGGCTCTGCCACGGGGATATGACTGACCGTCTTGCCTTCATTACCTTCTACGACCTTCACCTCTGCAGAAACGGGGTAACCATTGGGGGTGGTGTTGTCGCCGATGATGACTCCACGTACTTTATATGTAGCGCCTACAGGATTGATGGCCGGATTGGCCTCAGCCTTTTCTGTGGCCTCCGAGGCGTTGAGCCATTTCACCTGACGATATTCTCCCTTGCCATCGGAATAGTTTACCCACAACTGATAAGGAAGGCTGGGCGCATGACCCACGGATACCGTCACACAGACCCTTTCCACGCTTTTGATGGAAAGGCTATGGGCAGGCGAGAGCGGTTCGGATGGCTGAAGATTATAGGCCCCAACACTCAGGAATAGTCCTGAGCTCAACAAGCCTATAAGAATCTTTTTTCTCATGTATTTCTTCTTTTGATTGTTTTCGCGCTGCAAAGATAGTGAAGAAAAACCAAAAAAAGGTAGAAAAGTTAGTTAATATCTCACTCTACTTCTATATTATTTTTTGTTGCACTGACGGATAACTGCCGATGGTATAAACATACTCGAAGTGGGTGAAGCTTGGGTGGTTATCATACCAACTGGTTAGTTGAGCATTCAGGCTTTCGACAAGTGTCTTCAAGTGGTCTTCTGTCAAGGACGTGATGTCAGAGGCCGTATAACAACCGATGACTTCGCCAGTGCTATTGGCAGCAACGAGTGGACTGGTGCCTGTGTGGTAGCAGGCATAGATGCTGCCCGAATTGGTGCCAACGAGGGCGCCACCACCATCGGCTACTGACACATCATCGATGACCTTACAGCCTCCGATGACACCAGCATTGGTCTCGGCCAATGCACCCTTTCCAGAGATGTTGCCAATACAAGTAATCTGGAGTTGTTCGATATGTGCATCTGCCCCTAAGTTGACAAACAACGGACTGCCACTCAGGCGATTGACGAAACGGTCGCCACCAAGGAAGGTGCCGTTGAAGGCATTGGTGGCATCGCCGATACCAATCCAACTCAATGGTGCGGCCGTTGATGTGGTGTCTTCCGCACTCGTCTTTGCTGTGCTGGGTTGCATGGTGATATCTGCATCCAAGCGAATATACTGTCCAGCGAAGGTAAGACCTGCCTTCACCTCCTTTGCGAATGAGAGAAGTTGAGAAGCAGTAGAGATTCGATAAGGTTTCTCCTTCGTACCGTCGTTGCCGTAGATGTCCTTCAATTGACTACCGTCATTGTAGAGCCAAGTGGCATCATAGATGGTGGCAGTGGCATCGGTATGAATGGTGACTGAGCTATTGATATCAAGGAAGGTAGACTTTTTTCGCAGCTCACCAAGGTCGGGCGTAGACACGTAGTTCCAATCGCTATACTCCACATCCATAAACATCTGCTCGTCCTTATGGTTAAGAGAGATGTTGAGGGTGGTGCACTTGCCAGAATAGAAGTTCACCATTGTACTAAAGGCTCCCGAATAGGTCTTGGTAACTGCCTCAGCAGGGTTCATAGGATTGGGATAGGTCACCTTGAACGAGAACTGAAGTGGCTGCCTATTACCGATAATATCATGGAAAGTGGCATCCTGTGGTGTGGTTAGACCGTAGAATGTGAAGGTCTTGCTCTGTGCAGCGCCTTCGCCTTGGGGCTTAGGACACCAGAGTTTGATATTCTTGATGTGATTCGTTTGTTCGCTAAAGTCCAGAACAGTCAGATCTTTGCTATCAGCACCCCATTTATAAAGGGTTGGCTGGTTGAGCAGAACCATATCGCTGACCTTTACCTGTGCGTCTATGGCACTATTGGTGGCAGCAAAGTTCTTGATATTGACCACCATACGTACATTGCTCAAGGCGTGTGTAAACTTAATCTTGGTGGACAGACCATCAGACTCGGCTTTGGTCGTATCACTATAGCAGACCAGCAGATCCTCGTTTTTCAAGGCATCATTGCCTGAAGTGAAGTCCAACTCTGGCAGGTCTTTACCCAACTCGCCTGCGTATGTGTCACTTCCTGTGCCATTGCTTACAGCCTCCCAGCGATAAGCCTGCGAAGGTAGGCTATAACCAATGAATGTGTGATAAGAAGTTCCATCTGTCCAATAGATCTTTTCTGGATTGTTCTCTGTGCCATTAGTGGTGCGTTCCCAACTACTACCATCATAAAGATACTGGATATTACTATAAGTAAAGGCTTTTAGAGATCCAGTAGTACGTTTGATCGTTGTGAAGACAAGCTTATCGTCTTCTGCAAATGTATTGCGACCAATGGCATCTTTGAGTTCTGCGACTGATCGTGTAACAGCCATCTCGTTGTCGTCAATCGTGGCAGTAATACCTTTGAGCTCAAGTGGCGCATCCTGTGTGAGGTTTTCATCCTCACTACTACAGGCAGTGAGGAGCATAAATGCAGCGAAGAAAAATATCTTATAGAGTTTCATTATTTTATTGTCATCGTTACTTGATATAGTTTACCAGCTTCAAAGGTGGTCTGACTCAATGTCATACTATAGCGCTTCTCGCCATCACGAAGCCAGAAAGTGGCTGCTTGCTTCAGACTGCAAGGCGGAATGATGAGGCGATAGACCTTACTGCCTGCGTTGTAGGCGGTATAGGTGGCTTCTTGGGGAATCGTAGTGAGCGACGTCGTAAAGGCCTTTTTGGCTGCATCACTAATGACAGCAACACCTATCACCTTTCCGTTTTGGTCGACTGTGCAGGTGTGCTTGTTCTTATAGCCATACTCATTGGAGTTAACCTTACTCTTTCCTGCATAGTAGTCACCTACGATAACCTCGCACTGATCAATGTCTGGCATACCTTCAAGGGTAAGCACAGCATTGTCGGACAGACCGATTTGATCGTCGATGGTGACGAGCAGAGCCGACATAACATGCTTGAAGTTGAGATGCACATTATACGAGCCGGTCTGCTGAATGGTCTGTGCCCACATCAGGTCGCTGGCTTTATAGTCGGCTTCTTTTGTCTGGTTGGCATGAAACACATTACTGTATTGCTCCACACGGGTGCCATTACCCGCAATGAAAATCTGCTCTTCACTCCAAGTCTGCGCCGTATAGACATAGGGCGTCTGTTGTGCCTCGTAACGAGCATAGATATCGGGCGAGCCCGATGGACTGTAATCGCCATTGATGTCATATCCATCTTTGGCAGTGAGCGTTGCCCAATTGCTCGTGCTTGTATCCCATTTTAACAACCAAAAGGCATCAAAGCTATTGCCATAGGTGGTTTCTGAAAACTCGGTATGTGACGAGAAGGGACAGATTACCTTCAACTTTATCTTGTCACCAGCCTCGAAGGCTTTGCCATCGATAGTGGTGCGTGTAAACGTCTCGCCATCGAAGTTCTCAATCGATGTAGAAAAGGAAAGAACACCCAGCTGCAAGTCTGACTCTTCATTATCTGACGAGCAACCAACTAGCAGCGTAGCTATTCCCATGAGTATAATCTTATTGATATTCATAAATGATAGTCAGCATTAGTTGTTTTGTATCAGTGGATTCCAACTGGCATTCTCTGCTGGGGCACCAGTAACCAATATGGGATAGAGATGTGTGTAGCCCACAGAGGAGGTCTGATACTTCATGGTGCAGGGATACTTCTTGCCGATATCGGACTGGTTGTACTTCCAGATAGCATAGTTCATAGCCTTCCAAGGAGCCAGTCCGTACATCTCTTTTTTCATGTTGGCACTCAACTTGTCATAGTCAACACCATCGCCAATGAGATAGTCATTTTTGGCCTTTAGAATGTGTGATTTGCTACCACGGATGTATTGCTGAGGAAGATAGGCATCAGTAAAAGCGCCAACGGCATTGGTAGCAGGCGATTTTTCAATATCGTAGTAGTTGCACATGAACGTGCCCCACTTCATATTGCTTTTCGACTGAGGAGCGAAGAAATTGGACTTGGCACCTGAGGCATATGCACCTAGTAGTGCACCTGAGCCAGAAGGGATGCCTGAGGCTGCCTGCATACAGCCCAACATGGTGAGGTTGTCGGCCGATCCAACCAATGCCCCACCAGCATTACCCACATGGATACAACCCACCACAGAGCTTGTACCTTCCAGAGAGGTGGCAATGGAATTCGTTGTGCTGTTGCACAGCATAGAGATTCCTGCGATATAACATCCCCAACCTGTGGTTCCACTTGACTTGGCCTCGTTCAGTAATGATGTGGGATGGGTACTCTCAATCTTTAAATTGGAGATGGTACAGTCCATGACGTGATCGAAGAGATAACCCTTCCTCTGGTTCAGATTACTGAGGGTGTATCCATTGCCATTGAAATTACCTCTGAAAGGATGTTCATTGTCTTCACCGATGCTTGGCAACTCCCAGTCATAGAGATCGAGGTCGCAGGTCAGGTTTACATCATGGTGAAATCTCATCTTGGAATCATAGAAGTTCATGGGGCCCTTTACATAGTCTTCCTCAACATATGCCTTCTGGGTAGAAACACTGGGATAAAAGAGGTAATAGAAGATGTAGCCGCGTCTTTCTGCTTCTGCCTTGTCAATCCTCATAGGTTCACCGTTCTCGTCGGTCTCTCCTTCTACAATCCACCAATAGGTATCAATATTGTCAATAGTCTTACGCACCTTATCTCGCTTTAGACCAGAGGTCTTTGTGGTTGCTGTGCCATTAACAAGGTGCATAAAGGACACGAACTTTCTAAGGCTATCTATCTCAAAAACAGGATTGAATTCTACGTCGCTTTGGGGAGCTAGGGCCCTTTTGGCTGCATCAATATAGGCTTGGGTCCACCAATAGTATTCAAGTTGTCCTTTCGCTTGCTCTTTGTTGTCGGCGTCTTGTGAACCTAGGTCTTGTTCTGTCCACGAGAAATCATTGACGGGTGTAATCGTGAGTTTGTCATAGTGGTAGCCTACGCTGAACAGATAACTGTAGCCAGCCTTTAGCGTCAAGCCGTTAGGATACATAGGCTTGCCATCGCTATTTTTGATGTCGCTGAGGGCAAAGATATGATAATTGCTTTCGCTACCTGTTGCTCCTGTGGTGTTATGTCTATCGCCATTGTTCACATCATAAAGCCACACCTTGAAGCGGGTGCAGGCAGGAAGGACCAGTTCCTTGCCAGCAGACTCGCTACTCATATCAAAGGGAATAGACATCATATACAGACGCCCATCATTATGATTGAATACTGGGTGTTGAACGTTGTTCTTGATATATTCGGCTGTCTTGGTCTTGATTTTTATGATGCCATCGGCTTCTCCATACTTCTCAATGTTCTTGAAATCGGTATCTTGACCATCATAGAGTGCCTGTGTCATAGCGGTCAGTAAGAAAGTATTGTCATCGACACCAGCTGGCATACACATCTTGTTGTAAACCTCCATCACCTGATCAAGTTCCGCTTGAGCCTGTTCATCGGTCTTGGCAGTCTCTACATCATCATGCTCACGTGTGTCGGCATTATCCTTACGCTTATAATCTGCAACATCCGTGCAGATAATAGCACTCCCAAACTCATTGCCTGCCTTGCATGTCAGACCAATGCGACAAGTGATATGACGCATGGTGAGGGGGATGCTCTTCGTGGGACCAGAAACGGTGACCCAGTCGGACACGGTATAATCTGGATAATAACTTGCTTTCGTGCCACTATTCAGGACATTTGCCAGATTACTACGTCCCCAAGCACGGAAACGAACAGTCTTACCATTCTCCCATATCAGAGAGTCGTATGCATGTTGAGTCTCTGTTTTTCCAGGCACATCCGACATTAGTTTTCCTTCCATAGGGAGCCAGTCGGAACCAAGAGCCGTGGCCGTGCCTGTGGCATAGTCCATCTTCAGATAATAGGTGCGGAACGCTTCCGTAGCAGCATTGAATGATGTACTTGTGTTGTCAGTAGCGTACTGGCGGAAGATACGCATTTGGTCGCCCTCATTGAATGAACCATCGTGGCGGTAGGTGGTACGGGTGACGAAAGGTTCTGACAACGATGCATCGAAATGTACCCCCTGTCCGATCAGTGACTGTTGCTCTTTGCTGAGCAATGCATCATCATCGGTAGTACAAGCGGAGAATACGATGGCTGTGAATAGATATATGAAATGTTTTATTTTCATCTTTCTAAATTAATATGTAGGAATGCTAGGGGTGTGTTCTACCAAGCCGTTATCATCCTTACTGTTGTTGACATAACCGGTGATGGTGGCTCCATTCTTAAAGAACTTTCCACCAGAGAGGGTCGCATTGACCACTTCGGCGCGCCAACCCAGCGTAGGTACCCATATGTTGCCTTCAAGATGTACGTTAGCTTCCCATGTCGCAGTCTTGTCTTTCTCCTGCGCTGTCTCATACATTCCATCTAAACCATCAAACAAATAAGCGCGAGAACCAGTAATGGTTATCGTATGGTCGAGAGCATCAAGATGACCGGTAAAGATGTAATCTGAAGGAAAGGTGTAATTATCAGTATTGATAGTAATATCCTTTTTCAGTATGAAGTAATCACCGTGATGTTCACCATCTTGACGGGCCTGCAGAAGCATAGACACCCACTTCGTGTCATCCACGTACTGCGCCTCCTCGTCCTCACTGTCAGTATTGTAGAAGTGCCCATCGGTAACACCTGCGTCTAAAGTGCCATTGGTGTAAGCACGCTGCCAACTGCTACCTGCGACAGACAGGTTATTGCCGTTTTGGTTGTTCACGCCATAATAGTTGTCGTGATTGGCACTCTCTATCCACAGGCGAGAACCTGCACTATTATAATCGATGCGCTCAGGACTTACACGAAGGTATACCACCGTCTCGTCGTTGGCATTGAGATCGAAAGTGAACTGCTTTTCGTATTCCAAATCATTATCGAGTGTGAGTTCAAAGTCGATATTGTTTGATTCGCTAGCAGACTGAACAGCCTCGTCGTACATGATATTTGTTCCTTCTGAGGGGTCAGATGGTACAGTATAGGTAGGACGAACAATAAGGTCATAGCAGGGCACCTTGCCGTAGTCTGTACAAGAATAGTTTTTGTCGCCATTAACCTGATAATCAGCATGTGCCGTTTTCCATTCGCTGTCTGTTGGGAAATATAATTTTCCAGAAGACTTCTCCTTGTACATGCGGAACGTCTCACAAGCCACCTTGTCATCTTCCACGATACTGCCTAGCCTACCCAGATAATGAGGAACGGCCTTTCGCTCTAACTTCCATACAGGCCGGTCGTTGGCATCCACATAGTTTAGGGTCTTCACGTTGCAGAAACGGAGTTTGGTGTTCTCTACATCGTAGTTCTTCTTATCGTCCTTGGTATCGTATCCCTTCAAATAGGTATCCATTTCTGTCTCAATGAGCACGTAAGCCTGAACACGTGCCAAACGATGCTGTAGGGGTATCGTGATGCGATCTACAGTAGCAGAGATATCGGCAGACGGTGGTAGGGCCGTGTAATGTGAGAGATCGTCGTAATCCTGGATTGCTTTCTGTGTCTTAAGCCCTTCTGGTATATATACTCCTTGGAAGGTGTGAGCACCGTTGCCCAGCCATTTGGCAGGAATATTGGTCAAGTTATCATCCGTATCATAAGCATTCAGGCTATAGATGGTGAAACCGCCCTCTGAAGTCTGAGGCTTTCCGTCAGCATCAACCTCCAGTTTAAGTCTTGCTTTCTGGTGGGCTGTCTTGGTGAGATAGGTGATATCCATACCCTTTATCAGTCCCTCTTTCAGCCAATCGGGCTTCTCGGCTGCCACGCCAGAACGTGTCTGAATGGTAGTAACTACCATCGGGGTGGTACTTACATCGCCAACGTGGATGATATTTGTGCTCTCATCAGCAGATGTTAGGTACTCATCTTGTGAGCTACATGCTGCTGAAAGCATGCAACTCAGCGCAAGAGAAATATATGTTATTATTGTCTTCATCATAATCTTTCTTAATTGTCATTTTCTGAGGGCACGATAGCATTGCGCTTACCTATAGCTGCCTCGATGCTGCCAAAACATGAGGCAACACCTTTGCAATCAGGCCACCAGTTGCCTTGGCAGTCTTTAGTAGCATTCTTATCACCATCTTTTGAGTAACCGACGATGGCACCATGATAGTCGTCTTCTGGTTTGGTGACGTAACTATCACAGAAACTGGTACAGTCGGTAATGACGAGTTCTGGTGTCTCATTTTGCCAAGAGCCAACGCCTCCAACAATACCGCCATAATAAATCACGGTGGCGCCTGTGATGTCTGGCCTTGTTGTCAGCTTACTGGCAGAATGGAATACACATTGGGTTATTGTGGCCATTGAAACCGTAGAAACAATGCCGCCAACATATTTTCGTTCTTTACTTGTTGTAGGATTCTTAACCCAAGCCTGGAGATCTACAGTAGCCTCGCAGTTCTTAATGGTGGCACCACCTCTTGCCCAAGCAACGATACCGGCAGGGTTAGAGGCTTGGATATAGGTATCTTTAGCCATCTTGACCGCAATATTGCTGATTTCTGCAGATGAACCTATAACAGCATACGCCAAAGGTGCAATAGCATCAGTATCTTCTCCATTATTTTCTGCTATCAGATTACCAATAACAAAAACCTTGAGGTCATGAATATTACCCGTTATATTTTTAAAGATCATGGCAGAGGTCGTCAGCTGCTTTCCATTGCCATTCAGTTCATAAGCCACATCACCAATAGTAGAACTAATCGTGATATCTTGTGCCAGACGATAACGACATGTTGCTTGATTGTAGTCGATTCCTGTGGATGTTTTCATCTCGTCCTCACAGTCAATGATGCCTGTATAGCGATTCTCAGGAGCTGTTGCATTAGTCAAGCCTAAGTCATCATCAATAGTTGGCCAAGCATTATTCTCTGCGGTAAGACTATGACTTGCTTCAATCTCTCCCACAATATTTTTATGAGTATCTTTTTTCTGAAGCAGTGTGATACCATACTCAAAGGTATTGTTGGTCACATAACCATTGGCTCTTCCCACAATGCCACCACCAGCAGCGCCGCCACTTACACGATTGGTCACAGTGCATGCGTCGATAACGGCAGTATTGCCATTGGATAATGAGGTGGCTGCAATTCCACCAATAATTTCTGTTGAAGAGGTATTAGCTACTTTTAATGACGAGTGGCATCTGGAAATGCTACCTGTATTGCTAATCACAGCACCAGCAATGGTGGCACAGGCAGTAGTGCCGTCAGCCGTCACCTTAATATCATCAATAGTACCTTCATTGGCTTCTGCAATGGCTGTATTCACTAGGCCGCCTATCTGGATCGTTCCATTTTGTAAACTAGCCGTATTTCCCAGCTTAGTCAGGAAACGATGATTACTAATCAGCGTGTTGCCGCCAAGGCTCAGTGTACAGTTGAGATCGAAATGGTTATAGCTATCCCATCCTCCAGCATTCGTTTCAGAAGATGTCTCAAGTTCGATATTCTTGGTAATAAGTGCAATATGGCCAGGTTTGTTCTTGTTGGCATCCCCAAGGAATGCGATGAGTTCATCGCGTGTGCTAATCTTGATGGGTTCGCCTTCGTTGCCATAGTCATCGCAGATGGTGTTGGTCACCTCTTCTGTCCAGTCTTCTATATAGGCTGTCATCATGACCTTACGGCTGTCGCGGCTCAGCGTCACTGTAATGGTCAGGTGTTTTCCTGCTTCCAGATTATAGCTCTTTTTATTTTTGCTGAAGTCATAATCGTTGTCAGCATAAAAGGAGTAATGTTGACCTGAAAGACTAATCTTTGCGATGGGAGCCGTTGACGAGTTGTCAATATCAGAATAATCGAAAGGTTCAACAATAGCATCATAGCGCGTGGTACTCACACCTGTTTCGGCTGCGCCATTCTTGTCTTTTGCATAATCAATGAAAGCCTCGCTTGCTAGCGGGTTGATTTCAAGAGACGAGGTGGTTGAGGCGCCTTTTGTGTATGAATAGATATTGGCACTTAGATCATTTTCTGCCATATCAAAGGCCAGTGCTTTTCTGCTCACGCCCTCGCCTGCCTTCAGGATGATGGTGATGAGTGAGCGCTGGTGTCGCAAGTAAAGAGGAATTTTCTTATAGTCGGCTTCATCGCTCACTAACGAGGCTTTACTATTGAGTTCCTTCCATTGTTTAGCAGTGTGATAGTTCAAAGTATCCAAATTATCAATAGGAGAATTATTATCATTATCCCACATCTGGATATAACCATAACCTTTCAGGCGATCTTGCTTTAGCCAGTATTCTTTTGTAGACTGATCTGCCGACAACGTCTCGGAGCCTGCAGTTGCTTCAAAGGCATAGGGGACAATAGTACTTGACCAGTATAGTGCTTTATTAGTCTCAGAAACCAGTGTACCCACTTCGTCATATTCTACCTTCGTGATATTGCCTTCTTCATCCTTCGTTACTTTAGAGGCAGGTCGGTATATTCCGCTACCAATGGGATCGGCAACGTTTTCTTTAAACATGTCAATGGTAAACTCGTAAGCCTCGTTGACAGTTTTATAGGCATTCATTTGCTCTTTATACTCAGCCTGAGTGGTACGTGTTGTAGAGCCACTTGGTAGAGAGGTGGTAAACATCACTTCCTCACCCTCGGCGATTTCGCTGGGGAAGAGGCTTTCTAAGGTCTCGCGACAACTTGTCAGCGAGATAATTGCGCTGACCACCAGGACCAGTTGTGACAGTTTGTATATATAGTTTCTTATCATATATTTGTGTCTTGAATAGTGCCATCGGCCTGATAATCCGTCTGGTCCAAATCCCATGAAACAACCTCAGCCTTGACCTGGGCAATCAGACTGCGGCGTAACTCCATATTATAGATGTATTTTTTGCCACTTTCAAGCGTCTTATTTTTAACGCCTTTATAGGTTGTCACATGTTTAACGGCATCAGGTGCATTCGACTCCTTCCAAGTGATGCGAATGCCTTGTAGTGTACCAAAGGCAATGCCTTCGAACGACTTTAGATAGCCCGGAACTGGTGACTGACGAACGAACAAACTGAATGATGAACCATATGGATTATCCTTTTTCGTGTCTTTGTATTTTTTGTCGTCGATATTTATGGGCTCTGATGTTGTGGAAGGCACAGTGCCATCGGAGTTGATACAGTAAGCCACATAGCCTGTCTCGGCAACACCTAGCAGTTCCACATTTTCAATTAAGGCCTCATCAATGGATACAGATGTATCCTGTGAGTTTTTGAGGTTAACCTGAATCTGCGAGAACTGGTGTCTGAAGAACAACTTGACGCGATTGGATTCTGGTGTAGCTCCCGTTGGACTCATGGTTGTCACTGCTTGGATGGGGTCGGGTTGCTCAGCCATAGTATTCTTTTCACCTTTTTTCAGGTCGTAAGCCAGCATATATTGGTCCTTGTATTGGTCTTGAATCTCTGGATAGAGTTTCAATGTTCCTGTCTCGGAGCCATCTTCTGAGTCTAGTTTATTATAGTCGGTTAGTGCTATAAAAATGTGATTCAGGCGGTTCTGCCAATAGAAACACTTCGCATCCTCGTCAAAGCCATAGGTATCTGTTCCTGTGGCACCTGCATAGAACTTGTTCCAATAAACAGCATTGCCAATCTTGTTGTTAATCTTCAGCCAAGATGTTGTCATGTTTACATCTGATATAGGCGTGCCGAACTTTGAATCGTTGTCATCGTTGACACCAGCATGGAAGAACATGGAGCAAACGAAACGGCTATTCTCTGGCATATAGGATGCTGTAGCACGAGTTAACGTAGCATCAGTATTACCTGCAGAGAACAACAGAGGCATACGATTCACCTGCTGTTGAGGCTCGTCGTACACATTCTGCTCTGAGCAGGCGCTCATCATCAATGCGAAGGCAATATATAGAAATACTCTATTCATATTAGTCCCAATCGAGTGTTGCATTACCGCTACCTGTATTTGGAGTCCAGTCCTGAACTAAAGCGCGGAAAGCCACTTCTTCTTTCTTTAAGGTGATGGTATAGGTATACTTGTTACCACTTGTCCAATTCTTAATCAGGACATCCTTATCAGCAGTATCTACACATTTGTTGAGCTGCAGTGAGTACGTGGTGCCATTGGTAGTGATTATCAGTCTGGCATCATCAGTGATAGTCTGAGGCACCATGATGAGGTTATTAAATACAGTAGCGCCATCAACAGCTTTAGCTGCAAGTGTGCTACCAGGAGTAACTACGCCCGTTGCAATATCTACCTTACCGCTGGTAGTCAGATTAGTGAGCGTTACCGTGGCATCAGTCAAAATAACTTTTGAATCATCGTCTGAAGTCGTCAGATTAATGACAACATTACTCATCGTGTGCTTGAAAAGCATGGGCACATTACCTGTACGGGGATTGATAGCTGCACCTTCGGCGTAATCATGAGTAGTTGTGTTATCAGCCTCAGTACCTGTATGAGCAGCTGTAGTACCCCAAAGCAAGTCAGTGCCTTGAGCCATGTCATTCGTTGTGACTGCATCGAGTGTCTTTGTTTCAGTGTTCTGAGCCAAAGCGCGGAAGTAGAACTTATCCGAACCGTTAGGCCAATAGATGGCAGGCGAGTTTACGAACTTACCGCCATCATATTCCGCAGTTGTTGCGACAGAACCAATATTAGCGAGGTCTTTTGTCATCCACAGCGAGAAAGATTCGCCATTTTTTAGAGCTGCGCTGTTGGATTTGTCAATGCTTGTCACATCAGCAGCGAAGTTAATCGCAGGAGTCTCTTTTTCTGTATTAACGGTTTCCCAATTCTTCACAGCGGCAGTAACGGTAATACCTGTTTTGTTTACTGTGACGTTAAAGATATAGTTCTTGCCAGCCTCAGTAGGATATGGAGTACCATTACCATGATCTGTTGCATTGATAGCCGTGCGGATTTTCTCGGCTGTAACATAATAGATGTTCCCATCAGCATTAATGCTGAAGATGATGGCTTTGTCGTTAGCAAAAGTGCTACCAGGCATCACCAGCGCCTCTTTGGTTACGGTATAACCTTCAGCGGTTGTGGCTGCTTGCGCCATCTTAACGATATGGCTGGTGCCAGTGAGTGTTAACTCATCTGTGGTTACATCAATAGTTCCCTCGGTGTAGGCCCATTCTTTGTTTGCAGAAGAGCTTGCCTCGTTGTTGGTCAAATTAACCACTGGGGTTTGGGCAAACGAATGATTCTCGAAACCTTCGCCAGCATAGAGATTAACAGTAATCTTACTCAATACATGATGGAACTCCAGCTGCTTGCCATCAGCACGTGACTCAAACTTATAGGTATTATAGCCCTTAACATTGTTTGATATCAGCAGGTCCTTAGCGCTAATACCACTAGTCTGGTCAGTACCTAAATTCAAATCCAGGGCTGTCCAATTATTAATCTCTGGTGCTGTAGTTTCGCCATCAATGGCAACACCATAGATGGTAAGACCTTTTTTGCGGCCTGTTTCAGCATTGGCTGGGTCGGCTGAGCCGTAGTCATCCCAATAGATTGCATGGGTCAACGACAAATCGTTGCTGTTAGAAGCTGAAGGAGTTGCTGTAGTGGGTAGCGTGACAGTTTCAGGCAAATGTCCCGTCCACGTACCGCTTACCAGCAAGGTGATAGCTGTTTCGTCTGAGAAGGGCTTATATGTAGGACCTTCGTCTGCACGTGTGGTTACAGCGGTATTGCCACTAACAGTAGCAGCCGACAAACGTATCTCCTCACCGACAGCATCCGATGGGGTTAATTCCTCGCTAGTACATGCTGTAAGGGCTACTATGGAAACTATATATAAATATTGTTTGAGTCTCATCTGCAATTACTTAATTTGAACCGTCTCGTCAACTTCCACTTCCTCCCAGTTAGCCAGCGAGGCCGATATCTTTGTGATGCCTGCCTTGGTTAACTTGAACTTGTAGGTGTACTTATAGTTGGGCAACCATCGATTGATGACGTATTTCCCATTACTTTTCGTATACGGATTAGCAATGATGTTATCTTCTACAGTGGTAGCCAGCACATCTTTCATATTAACAACATACTGGTTGTTGTCGGCCGTAGTGATGGTTAGTACCACATCTCCTAGCGACTGTGGAATGAAGCCATAATGCCATGATATCTGGTTGGTACTGCTTGTTTCTTCGTGGTTGATTGTTTCTGCCGTACTAGTAGGCACAACCAGACCATTTCCCATCAGCACCTTACCTGTAGAATAAACGTTGCTCAGTTCCATCTTGGCGTTGGTCAGGTTAACCTTGTCTGTGCCATCGGTTGTGGTGATGTTGATGGTTACATCGCTCATCATGTGGAACATAATCATGTTGACCGCACTCGTTGTGGGGCCAATAGCCATGGACAACTGGTGGGTAGTGGGTGCATCTTTGCCATCAAAGCCATTTGCGTCATAGTCGTAGGTCAACTTATCAGGAGTGGAAACAAAGGGAGCACCCCAGCAGACATCGCTATAAGTTTCGCCTGCTGCCAATGTTATATAGTCGCCCCCTTCTTTATCTTCTGTCACTTTCCATGTGTCATCCGTCTTAGGCATCACCGTACGGAAGTGATAGAACGTTTTGTTGTCGGGCCAATACCAAGCGGTATGTGGATCTTGCGCTTCTTCGGCAGTATAGATACCGCTATTGGTGACGTTTTCTTTCAATTGTGCTTTGTTGTCTGCAGGTGTGTAGCCTGTTTCCCATGCATAACTCTCATATTTATCGTTGATGGTTTCCGACACATTACTTGAGCGAAAAAGGTCGAATTCTGCCTCACCGGTCTTTGGGGTTCCATCCTGTCGCAGTGTCATAGTGATACGGGCGTTGGTAGGTGTCATCTCGTCGGCCTCCACTTTATCCCATTCCACAACGGTAGCCATGAAGTTGTCCATCTTCTTCTTACCCACACTCATGGTAAACACGTAGTGCACGCCTGGGCGCATCTTACCATTATCCAGTGCGGGTGTTTTGTGGTCGTTCAGTGTCTTATCATTCAATGCTTTCATCAGCATCGACTTACTCATATGATAGAGGTTATGGTCGATGGTGAAATAGATGAGGTCTGTGTTCGCGTCGTTCAAGTCTGTGCCAGGAAGCATAAGTCCATCAAGCACGTAGGCATATCCGCCTTTGGTGGAACGATTGTCCTCAGTAACGGCGAGTTTCTTGATAGTCTTTGTACCTGCTGTACCTTGGAATTCGCCATCAATGAAATCGAAGGTGCCCGAGGTGTTGAACTCCTTGAGAACAATATTCTCGTCCTTCTCAGTAAACGCAAAATTGTCTTTATCAGTGAAGCCTTCACCCTTTTTAATTTTAAAGGTGATGCGAGTAAGTGCATGATAGAAGATAAGATTACCACTACCAAACTTCTTATGCGCTTCAGTGAATACCACGCGATGGTCTTCTTCGTCATTTAGTTTTGCCACGTTGTTGCTGAAGCATAGATCCTGACTATTTACGAAATCATTGACGTCTTGGTTGGTTACATCGGCTTCACGCAATGGCCATGCCAAGGTGGTGACACCGTTGCTTGCGTCCCAAACGTTATCATATTGGTTTGAACCAGCGATTGTCCAGGTGGTAGCATCCTCCTTGCCATTGGGGTTGCCTTCCAGTGTTTCGTTGACAGACTCCTCTAAATAATAGCCGGGAACACATGCGGCATAGGCAGACAGCTGAGAGTTGCGCGAATAGCTATCCTCCCAGAAACGTCCATAGTCGCTCGCAAAATGGATGGCATTTGATGTACTAGTTTCGTTGCCCTGCAGATAGCCTATGGTACGTGTGTAAACTGCACCGGCATTGTTCTTTTCACTTTTCAGTACCAGATAGACACTGGTGCCTGCTGCGAAAGGCTTGGCATTCGTTGCGTTGGAAGTCACTGTAGAACGTGTCATGGCACGATGTGTGGCAGGACTCTCTCCTGTAACACCCGCTGTCAGTTCTATGGGGGTTTTACCCTGATGATCGGGAATAGACAGCCCCTCGTCTGTGCTACATGCTGAGAATGTCAGCATGCAGACAGCAGAGAGTGCTATATACTTATTCGCCTTTTTAATCATTCTGTTATTATGATGATACTATTTGTAGTGTCGTAACAATATATTAATTTTCCAGGTCGATAGTACCGAGGTCGCCAATCACGTCCTCCCAATTTACAACGGCAGCGGTGATACGCTCAATACCTGTCTTCTTGATGGTAACGGTGTAGTTGTACTTGTAGTTGGGATACCAGGCATTGATAGTGTAGTTATTACCTGTAGCAGGGGTGTAGGGATTGGCCAGGTTGTTGGCCGAAACGGTGGCCGTACAAGTGCTCAGGTCCTTCACAATATACTGGTTGCCGTCAGGCGTAGTGATGCGCAGACCGATGGTACCACCACTATAGGTAAGTGGCTGAGGCACAATGCCGAAGCTGAATCCTTCCATCTTGGCGCCCGCAGTGCCGCTTTCTGCGGTATAACTGCCAGTGCTCATCTCACTTTCTTTTCTGACTGTAGAAGTGGTGGAAACCAGACCGTTACCCATCAGCACCTTGCCATCAGGCAGGATGTTCAGGATTTCCACCTTGGTAGTTCCTTTGTCATTTTTCAGGGTAACCTTGCTGGCATCAGTGGTAGTCTTTACATTCACGGTGATTTGACTGGTCATGTGGAACAGCAGCATCTTGATATCATTGGCTGTTGTACCAATGGCCTGAGACAGCTGGTGGTTGGTGTCACTTGCGTTGTCAAAACCATCAGTGGTAGAGTATGTTAATTTTCCTTCGTGGTCTTTGAAGGGTGCACCCCAGATATAATCCTTATAATCAGGACCATTCAGTGTTCCTGACTTGATAACGAAGTAATCGCCATTGTTGGCATCGGTATTGATGGAGAATGTAGGCTCTGCGGTTGCATTATCGAAATCGCCAACAGCACGGAAGTGGTAGTAGGTCAGGTTGTTCTCCCAGAACCAGTCTGTCTTCCAAACACTGTTTGTAGCATCCCATGATTTAGTAGCTTTGTCACTATAACCGGTCTTCCAGTCGTAGTTGGGCTCTGTCTGGCCGGTGATATAGTCACCAGCAGTCTTAGTGGAACGATAGAGTTTAAACTTCGCTATGTCATCATTATCAAGTTTATCACCGCGATCGTCCAATGAGAACTCAGGATAAGTATTCTTGGCATCAGCATCGTTAGAGTTAACAGTCTCCCAGTCTACGATTGCAGCCGTGATGCGCTCAATACTCTTCTTGGCGACAGAGAGGTTGATGACATAGTGCTTACCTGATTTGATGGTGGTAAAATTCTGATATTCAGTGGCTTTCTCTGCATTCTTACCTTCACCATTTGTATAATAAGAACGGATAGCTTCAGCAATCTGCTTACCTGTTACGTAGTACTTCGCATTGTCAATCTCGAACTCCACAACATTGGTAGTCGTTTCGTAAAGATTGGTACATGGCACCACGTAAGCATATAATTTACGAGTAGTCTTTTTGTCAGGCGTGCCAGTCTTTTCGTCCATTTGAGTGATGAGAGAAGACTTCAGGGTGTTGTCTTCTATCCAATTGCCAGCAGCAACATCGAAAGTACCCTCGGTGTTGAATCCTGTTAGTGTGATGTTCTGGGTTGCTGATGCTTGACTCTTTGTCCAAGTGAAGTCGGTGTTAGCAGAGTTATTGAATCCGTCACCTTCCTTCAGGTTGATCTCAATCCAAGCCAAGGCGTGGTTAAACACCAGGTGACCCTTGTCAAACCTACCTGTTGTCTCACCTGTATTTTTAGTCTTAGGAGTCCAGGTCAATGGGCCATCGCCAAATTTGTTTTCTACCCAAGCATCGTTTTTATATTCATAAGTATAGCGACCACCTTTACCATTAGAACTAATATTATTACTATAGGTAAGGTCTTTTGCAGCCATATTGTCAGCAGTCTGTTTTTGGTCTACACCCCATTTTACTTTTGTATACTCAGTACCTGTATACCAGTTCTTGTTGGTGTTTTCATCCACTTGTTTCCAATCGGTCTTGTCCCATGTGGGAAGTTCGGCATCATCCTTACCAGGGATGGCAAATGCATAGATTGTCAGCTTTGAGTTGCGACCAAACGCATCGTCCCAATAACGTTCCAAACCTTCTACATACGAGAGTCTTGATAGATTGATTCCGTCTTCCGTTGTTTGTGCTGCTGCCGTGGCAATGGCCTCTGCATAGCGAGGAGTAGCATTTGCATCAGTAATATCCTCAGCCTTGATACGCATCTCTACCTTTGTGGGGGCAGAGAAACCGGCTTGTGTTGCAGCACGTGTTACGCCATTGTCATTACCAGAAAGTGCAATAAGCTCCTTTCCATTGTTGTAATTCTCGATACCAACTCCTGTGGTCTCGTCAGAACATGATGCCAAAGCGCCACAAAGGGCAACCATTGACAGGGTGTACTTAAAAAGCTTTTTCATTGTTTTATCTTTTTTTGTTATAATTCGATGGAAATATCTGATGACTTTACCTCGTCCCATGGAAGAATCTCGCAAGAGTAGAGGAAGATGTCGTGTTTATACAAATTGGGGATGTGCAGATAATAGACGTAGCGAGTGTCAGACTCCCAAGTGAACTTGTCGCCTGTGGCACTCGTCTTGTCCAGACTGAGTATACGGTCGTAGGTAATGGTGTTGGAATCGTCCACCGTTCCGTTAATCACATGGTCGGTCTGCATCACTGCCTCTACGCGTATCTGTATGTCTTTTTGGGGTATTTGCTGCATGTAGTTAGGACACAGGTCAAGAGCCGTCTCGCGGTTCAGATTCTCGCGCAGGTTTCTACCAGTATATTCGCCATGCTGCAATAGTGTATATTCGCCTATGGCTTTGGTATTATCTGAATAGACGCCGTGACTCAGTCCCTGTTCATTGGTGGCAGCATAGGATTTGCTGGCAATGATAAATTGGTTTTCTGTGTTAACCACAGAGATGTTTATGCTCTTCAGCGTCACGCGATAGTTGGGTGATGAAGGCTGGGGGTCGTCAATGAAGATGCGGAATCCCACTTTCGTTATCAGATGATGAAAGGGCACATGCACTTCACGTACTGCATTTGCCTTTTCATTGGTGTTAATCTCTACATTCTTTATTTCGTCACGGTCTTCATAGACGGCACCTTTCTTCTGACGGCAGACCTGGGCTATTACACAGGGTTCTCCCTGTTGGTTGGTTATGTTATACACCTCGTTCAGATAGGTCTGTGACAGGAATGGACGGTCAGAAAGGTTCAGGTTGATGCCCGTGTTCAGGATGGTGGCGCCATTAAAGTAAGGAGACACGGCACGGAACTCATAAGGATAGGCCGAAAGATCCCAGTAACGAAGCACCTGGCCGTTTACGCCATCGTAGTTCCAGCGATAGGGTGTGGCATCAGCGGTATAGTCTACCTTGTAGCCATCCATCACCTGTTGCTCGCCAGTCTGATTGAAGTTTTTCCAGGTGCCCACCTTAAAGTCGGCCTCTAACGATGTGACACCACGGGTGAAAGCTGGCTCAGACGATGAGAGAGAGAAACCAAACGCCATTGGTGTGTGGTTGTCATAGACATCCTCCTCTTGAATCGTTGAGTCAGAAGAACATGCGGTGAGATTGACGCACAAAAGTGCGCCAATCCACCAGCATGCTAGGGTATAATAGTTATTAATAAGATGCATTAATTGTTTTTATATTTTGTACCTTCTGAGATATCTGTCTCAGGAATGGTTACAGTATAATTCTCAATTGTGGCACCATCAAACACAATGGGATAAAGACCCTTTATGTCGCTTGGTGTAGGATTAGTAGGATCAATCTCTGTCTCAGGATTCGTAGTGCCAGATGAACCTGTTGTAATTTTGAAAGTGTATGTATACTTTACATTGGGTTGCCAAGAAGCGATACTTGTATCCTTTTCTGTTGCTGAAGTTTCGTCGTCACTTACTTTTGCTTTTCCTGTTGCAGGAACAAATACGGTAGCATTGTGCACAGTAATTACTTCCTTATTGTCTTTTGCAATGACACGATAAGAGATATGGAATGTGAAACCAGTCTGGCTATTGCATTGTGTAACAGGATAATAAATGGTTGGAGAATAACTGTAATACTGGTTACCATTTAATGTCACTTCTTTAATTACATTGTGGCCATTGAAATCTTCAAGATTAGAAGGGGCCAAATCTTTTGTGGAAAGATTTGCTTCTGGAATTTTAAACATCAAGGGTGTTGATACGCCCGTGATACCATCAATAGACGGGGTGAATGTAGGGTCTGCATTATCGTTAAAAGTAATAGTTGCACTATTCTTTGTGTAGTATTTACCTAGGCTGTATGTGTCGCCACTCTTTGTGGCAGGAGTAGCTTGTATGCCACTAATCATATCGCCTGTAATGCCATTTTTAATTTTTCCGCCATCCTCATTAAGATCGATAATCTCAACTCTGTAGCCCGGGATGTCTTCATAGAAACGAACGAAAAGCTGGGCACCCATATGCTTGAAAGGAATAATGACATCTGCTTTCTGAGCATTTTCAGCCTTATAACCTGCATACATGAATTCCGACAAGGAACGATTCTGGTTCGTATAGGCGCTATTCAAAGGTTCATCATAACCATCGCAAATAGTATTCTCTGCGTCAAAGGTCATTGTCTTTGTGCTCTCAACAAATTTCACATTCTTATTATATGGAGCATAAGCATAGAAGTTAGTGTTGGTATATGCCAAGTCCCAATAACGGAGATACTGGTAATCGTTGGCTGACATGTACTCAGTCTGAGTAGCGAGATAGCCCTTAGTAGCATCAGAGTTTTTATACTCTTCTTTTCCAAGTTTCTCGTAGAACCAAGGAGACTTGTGGTCATTAAGATCGCCGGCACTTGCATTCCATGTTGATCCTTTTTTAACTGCAGAGTTGTCGTACCCCGTTCCAACACCATCAGAGTATCCCACCAAGTAGTTTCCCATCACCTGCTGAGTAGCAGCACCTTCTTTGTACTTGTAGGCCCAAACGCCAAAGTTGTAGTGACCAGTAGCTTCTAGATTTTGGGGATTTGGGGTAGTACCACGGGTAATGTTCTTTGCCTCCACGCTGAAAGCGATGGGAGATTCTCCGTTCATGTCTCCTGCAGTAGAGTTTACCAACTCATCACTGCTACAGCTGGCCAAAGCAATTGCGGCAGCTGCAAGAAATACAGTTTTTTTCATTTGTAGTTAATATTTTTGTTACTTTACTTGTTATTTCGTTTATATTTCTACTTCCCAGAACACCTCGTCATAGTCCTCTACGGTGGGGATGAACAAGCTGCCGCTACCTGAATTACCAGAATCAGGAGGAGTCAGCGTGGAACAGTCAATCCACACGGTGAGAATGCCGCCATGAGCCTGTGACAGACACTGGTCGGTAACGTCGAATTCATAGGTCTTCACCTGACCATTATTCCAAATCAGGTCGTAGTACAGATAATTCTTCAAGTTAGAGCGAGTGCCCACATAACGGGCACCCGAGCGAGTGAATGGCTCGTTGTCGCAGAGTCCGAAGGTGGTCAGTTTTCCACCAATGACATCACTCTTCCGTCCTTTCACCATGATATTCTTCTTCATGCGAGTGTTGAAGTATACCAAGGCTGGCTTGTAACTGGTATGGCCTGTGTTCACATTCGTGCCACTAGCCATTGACGAGAGGGCGGCATTGCCATTGATACCCTTGATTCTTCCATCCTCGTTATTATAGAGGATGAACTGAACCAGATAGATATACACCAGCGGGCGCAGCTTGGCCTCCAAGTGCTTGATGTAAACATTCTCCACGGGGTCGTACTCATAGTCGCTCAAGTCGTGTGAGATATAGATATTCTCTGGATAGGCTCCGTAGAAAATCTCAGGTTGGTTGAGCAAGCCGATGGCACCTGTAGAGTCGTTGCCATTCGAGCGACTCATGTCGAGAATGCTTCGCGAGATGCCTCGAGTACCTGTTGTCGTAGCCGTGATAGAGTCGAGAGTCTCGTTCATTACCAGCACCTGAGTGCCGTCTTTCGAGTCGATGTCGCTATAGAACAGCATGTCGTAGTAGCCAAACTGGAAGTAGCGGCGGAACCTATTGACATTTGTCGTAAAGGCATCCACATTGTCGTGCTTGGCATACATATCCTCACCTTTATAGTAGCGGCGCACCTCATAGCGCGATGGGGTGGGATAGCCTAAATCGCCCCAGATAGAGTCATCTTTCAAGTCCCATCCGTAGTACCATTCGTTTTCAAGACTAACC
>Ga0265298_10002671_pt1 | contig 24413 bp, 25 predicted proteins | sample AusTroGonzalo_MG_3_FD_193486 | JGI IMG/M metagenome (GOLD analysis project Ga0265298, IMG submission 193486) | Bovine rumen microbial communities from tropical cattle in Woodstock, Queensland, Australia - Gonzalo_01 | ecosystem: Host-associated > Mammals > Digestive system > Stomach > Rumen ...
CTTGCCGTATCAATCCCCTCCGCAGCGATTCTTTCCAGGAATTCTCTCCGCTGTCCGGGCCTGCATTTGTATGTCACATTCAGTACGATCATTTTTTCATCTCCCTGCATCAGATTGTCTCAGATCCCCGCACGTATATTCTGAACCGTTTTCTTCTCCAGGGATATATCACTGAAGAAGCGCAGGCCGCCTTCTCCGGCCGGGCTCTGTGCCTCGACGCCGACTTTGACGCTTTCGCCGACAGGGAGATGGAACAGGCGAACCATATCAAACTTCTCTCCGTCCAGCGAATAATGTACGCAGAATATATCCCCGACCCGGACAATCTGCAGCCATACTTCATCCTGCTCAATATTGCAGCCGTTGGCATCATCCGACACCTGGTTGGTCACAACGCAAACAGCGGCCCTGGTTCCGAAATCCGATTTCTCAAAAGCTGCTTTTGCCCACATTTTCTCATCCCTGATAACCATCAGCGCGCAGGCATCATAGGTGTACCGGTGATTCGGCCGGACCCTGGCCCGAAAAACGAAATCGCCTTCGACCTCCGTATAGAAAAACGGCGCGTTTGCCACAGGTTTTGACAGCACTCCGTTCTCAGGAACCGGATTGTTGAACCAGTCCGTTTTTGCAGGTGCAGTAATCGCCAGCTCCCCGTTTGTTTCGATCATCCGGCTTTCATTCAGCCATTTCCATTCACTGTAATTCATCGTATTCCTCCATATGTTTTTCATTCTTCCTGTAATGAACGTACCGCTGACCAGGTATCGATCAGCGGAACGGTATTCTGTACTTTTTTGATCAGATGCGGTAGATGTAATGGTCCTTTCGCGGTGCTGCCGTTTTGTTTTCCTGCGCCGCATAGCCGAGAATGCAGTGGCCGATTCCTTCGTAATCGCCTTCAATCCCCAGCTCTTTCAGGATTGCTTTTCCCTCTTCGCTTGCAAATTCTTCTTTTGCCCGGTGAATCCAGCAGCTGGCGATTCCCAGGGAATGCGCGGCATTCATCAGGTTTCCCATGACCAGGCTCCCGTCATAAAGATACGTAGGAACCGCTTTATCTGCCAGTACCACTATCACCGTCGGCGCCCCATAGAAGGGATCGTTGTTCGCTCCCATCACATCCGCGTTCATTCTGGAAAGCCGGTCACGCACTTTTTGATCGGTGACAGCAATCATGATGGGAGACTGTTTTCCCATGCCTGTTGCAGCGAAAGTTCCGGCCTCCAGAATCTGATCCAGGATCTCCGCCGGAACAGGATCGGACTTGTAACTGCGGCAGCTGCGGCGTTCCATCAGGGTTTTCAGTGTTTCATTCATAACGGTTCCTCCTTGTCTGCAAAATCTGTAAGTGAATGGTTTTTTTCATCTTACGGTCTGAAGTCTGCTCTAAGTCAAGAATAACCTCTCCGCATCCGGACCGGACAGGACGCGGAGCAAAGCGCATTCCGGCAGCGCCGTTCAGCTGACCTTTTTCAGATCAGAAGCTTTTACACGAATAAAGTAGAGGGTGTCCCTTCTGCAGATCGCATCCCGGTGTTCGGAAACATCGAATTCAATATGGGCTTTTTCAAGCTTTTCAATATAGGCATCCTTCTGCTTCTCATTCTTCATGATAATGGTTTCTTTTTTGTTAAACAGGCTCATTGTACTTATCCTCCCGTCGGCTTTATGCCGTTCATTTATTTCGCGGACAGTATATTCCGGCGTGAGGGAGAAATCTTTCCGAATTTTGCAGAGATAACACCCATATTTTGCACAGATCATTTTTCGGATTTCAGCAGAATCTTCACCGTTATCTCCGATGATAGCCGCTGACTATTCCCATTGCGAAAGCATTTCCCGCATCCATGCATATACATCCATCCCGTAAACCTGCTGCAGGTTCTCAGGAATCATGACATCCCCGACCGGACCCTGTGATATACTCCTGCCATGATTCATCAGGATCACACTGGATCCGTAACGCCGGGCCAGGCTCAGGTCATGCACGACGGACAGTACTGCCCTTCCCGGTTCCTTCACCCATTCCTGTATGAGCGCAAAAATATTCTGCTGGTACTTCAGGTCCAGGTGGTTGGCCGGTTCGTCCAGAATCAGCACCTGCGGATTCTGGGCAAAAACCTGAGCCAGGAAGACCCGCTGCAACTCTCCGCCGGAAAGGGTCAGCATGCTGGCATGCCGCAGCCCTGTCAATCCTGTGATTTCCAGGGCTTTTTCCACTGCTGCCTTCTCCTGTCCGTCCCTGCCTGAAAACAACCCCTTCCTGTGAGCATAGCGTCCCAGGCTGACAACTTCCTCCACCGTATAGGCGTAGCCGACATGATTCTTCTGTGACAGGACGCCGATCCGTTGTGCGAGCACTGTGCTTTTCAGCGTACGGATATCTTCGCCCTGCCACCGGATCATACCGGTATACGGCACGCCCTGCGCAATCGTTTCAATCAGGGTGCTTTTTCCTGCACCGTTGGGACCGGCCAGCATCAACCATTCCCCTTCATGAAGATGGAAGGAAAGGTCGTCCACAGCCATCAGGCTGCCATAGCGAACCGTAATATGTTCTCCCTGCAGCATCTGAATCACCTGGCCTTCCTGGTTTTATAGAAGATTATCACAAACGCGACGGCACCAACGATGGAAGTCACCACCCCGATCGGAAGTTCAATCGGGCTGAGGATCGTACGGGCAGCCAGATCCGCAAGCAGCAGGAAAATCGCTCCGGAAAACAACGATGCAGGCAGCAGCCGCTTGTGGTTCGGCCCGACAAGCATCCGCGCGATATGCGGCATGACCAGGCCGACAAAACTAACCGTTCCTGCAATGGAAACACATACTCCGATCAGCACGGAAACGGTGACCAGGACAATCAGCTTGACCCGTTTTACGTTCACTCCGATATGGCGGGCATTTTCTTCACCGATCGCGAATGCATTCAGCTCCGGGCTGTAATGCAGCAGGATTCCACCACAGACAACCAGCGCCAGGCAAAGGAGCTTCACCTGGCCGTAATTGACGCCGGAAAAGGATCCCATGGTCCAGAAAGCCAGGGAGCGGGTATGGTCGCTGGCGAAGGTGATGACAAGGGAAATGACAGAGGAAATGAACATGGTGAAAATGACACCGATCAGAATGATACTGCCGGTTTCCAGGGAGCGGTCCAGGGCGTAGGCCAGGGAAAGGATCAGAATCAGGGAACCGAATGCGAAGGCCATGGCCGTAACCATGATGCCGCCATAGGGGGAACCCGGCAGGGTAATGCCGGCAGCCAGGGCAATAACGGCGCCCAGGGCGGCGCCGGAGGAGACCCCCATGGTGGAACCATCTGCCAGCGGATTGCGCAGCAGTCCCTGCATCGCCGCGCCGCATATGGATAAAGCTGCCCCGGCCAGCGTAACACAAAGCACGCGGGGCAGACGAACATTCAATATGATGTTTTTGGCTATATTCTCCGGGACAGGAAGTCCCCAGACAGCGTTCCATACCGAAGTAACCGTATCCGAAAATGAAATCCGGACACTGCCGATACAAATACACAGAACCATCGTGAAAAAAAGCGCGATGGTCAGCAGAACATATGTGAAAGGCGTAAACTTTTCCCGTTTCAGCTGTCGTGAATCCTGCATAGGTACCTCTTGGAAAAAACCGGGGGCCGGGCCGATGCCGGCCCCCGAAAATGTCTGAATCAGGCGGCGGGTTCTTCCGCTTCGCTGATTTCGTTGATAAAGTTGAACAGTTCGATCGCTGCGTCCTTCAGGCGCGGGCCGGGACGGGAGATAGCATTGGATTCAGCATTCAGGATGTTTTCGTTCTTAACAGCCTTCAGATCTCCCCAGCCTTCACGGCTCATGATTTCCTCCACGGGAGTGGGGCCTTCGCCGTAATACATGGAAATGGTAACGATGTAATCAGGATCCCGGGCAATTACCTGCTCCTCGCTGATTTCAGCCCAGCCATCCACATCTGCAAAGACATTGGTCAGGCCGCAGACGGAAGCCAGTTCATCCATAAAGGTACCCTTACCGGCGGTCCAGAGACCCCACTGCAGCGGGGAAACCTCAAAATAGACGGTTTTGCCCTCGCCGGCTGCGGCAGCTTTGATCTCCTCAAAAGTGCCCTGCATATCGGCGATAACGGCCTCCGCTTCAGCATCCTTCGCCATGAGCGCGCCGATCATCCGGATGGCATAATAGACGCCTTCCAGATCTGACGCGGTACTGACAACTACCTTCACACCGTTTTCCTCCAGCTGTTTCACCTGCTCTTCGCTCTGGCCCATGTCGTTCATCAGTACGACCTGGGGCTGAAGGGCCAGGATTTCCTCGACGTTCGTTTCAGCACCGGACTGAACCACCGGAACCTCCAGGATGGACGCCGGGTAGTCAACATACTGTCCGCGGCCGACGATGGTGTCCTCGCAGCCAATGGCACAGAGGATCTCGCAGTCGGAAGGCTGCATGACCACGATACGGGTAGCTGGCTCGGCCAGCGTGATTTCGCGGCCGTGCATATCCGTCACGGTGATACCGGAGCCTTCCGCCAGCGACGCTGTTGCACTGAAGGCCATCAGGAGAACAAGAAACAGGGAAACCAGTTTTTTGGACATAAGCTGTCCCTCCTCATATAATGATCAAATGAATCAGCGGAAAGAACGCAAAATAAAGGCGTTCCTCCCCGAGGCACGCCAACAAAACCTGCGGGATTTCCCGCAAGTTTCATAGCATATCCCACCCCCAGGGGAATGATAAATTCACGGTGTAAACAAGTCTCCCGGCTTTGCCTCATCCTACTCACACACCTTCCCGTCCCGAAGGGCAGTGGCTTCTGAACGTGCTTTCGTCCGCTTCACGGTTACTGGGATAGCCCGGAACTCTCATCCGTGTTCCTATGGCGCGTTCCGAAGGAGCGCGTCGCGCATCGCTGCGCAGATACACCGGCTATTCATTTGTCATGATTATTATAGTATCCAGAGATAGGAACGTCAATTTTCCTGTATGGCTGATGGTTCTGTGTTTATTCTGCTTCGCTGATAAAAGATGCGATATCCAGGATGACATTTTCCGGAATCTTTCCTTCACGGGTATAGACCGCTGAACCTTCCGCCTTCTCTCCCGGCACGAAAGTATGGGTCAGTCCCGGATAAGAGATCAGCCGCCAGTTGTCCCGGCTGCCGATGGCGTCCTTCCACAACTGATAATCGGTCATCGTCACCTGGTAGTCCTCTTCACCCTGCAGCAGCAGGACCGGTTCCGTGATGGCCTCCGCGGCTTCCAGAATTTTGTATTCCCCAAGCCATTTCCAGTAGGCGGAATAAACGCCGGCAACCTGGTCGTCCTCTGTCAGAGAATCCAGGTCCTTCAGCTTATCCAGCTCGGCGAAAAGCGTATCCTTTTCCGCCTGCTGTTCCGCCGTGACCTCCGGCAGCAGGGAATACAGGTAATCGTACTGTTCCCGCATCAGTTCTTCCAGCGGCCTGGGTGAAGCTGCCATCATGATGAATCCGCGGGCTTTCACAGGGGCCTGCTCCAGTTCCCGGGCCACCGCAGGGATCGCATTGCCGCCGAGGCTGTGCCCCAGGACAAAGATCCGATCCGGATCAATTTTGTCCTGCGCTGCCAACAGCTGCACAGCGGCCACTGCGTCCTCGAGATATTCATCTTTCAGTGTGATGTCCTTTTTCGTCGCAAGTTCCATACCGTATACATAGCTCCGTTTGTCAAAGCGGTATACCGCGATACCCTGCGCAGCCAGGCCTTCCGCAAGATCCCGGAAGGGTTTCAGGCTGCCGACCGCCTCGTCCTTGTCGCTGGCACCGGAACCCTGCAACAGGACGACCGCCGGAAAGGGACCCTCCCCTTTCGGCACGGTCAGGATCCCGGGCAGTTCGCCAAGGGACTGCACCGGAAGCGCCAGTTCGATCCTGTCAAACGCATCAGATTCTGCTCCGCTCTTTTCCTGACCTCCGCTGTAGGTTCCGGTCTGCAATCCGGCAATCGCGCCGTCCTGGACAACCAGGATCAGGTCCACGGACATGACCGAAAAGGCGCAGGGAATATAGAAAGTTTTATATCCTTTGATTTCCCCTTCATAGGCAGGGCGGATCTCCGTCAGCGTACCCAGCGCAGCCATCTGCTTTGCCATTCCGGCAACGCCGCCCATCTGGGCCAGCGCCGCTTCCATCTGCGCGGTCATCGCCCAGCTGCCTTCCAGTTCTTCCGGATGCTCCCCGAGGAAAACGGCAATCCATTCATCCGCGTCCGCGGCAGTCTCCATCCGGCGCGTTTCCTGTTCTGCGCCGGCCAGCCCGCAGGATCCCAGCAGCAGGAGGGCTGCCATCACAACAGCTATATATCTGTAAATCGTTTTCATACTCATTTCCCCTTTCCCTTCTTCTGAATGTCGAATTTGCTTTCCATTGTTTCAGGATTCTCCCCATGTTTCGATGCAGAATCCGTGACGGTTGCATTTCACACAGGTCAGTTTCCGTGTCTTTGGCGTATGCTTCGCAAAAAACGCCTCTTTAAAAGCCGGTTTGAACACTTCATGACACTGCGGACAGATATAGGCCGTATGGCGATAATAGTATCGCGAGGCGAAAACACCGTATAAAACGGCCACCGCAACCCAAAGGATAAAGGGCCACCAGATTCCTTTGAAAATCCAGAGGAAAATGGAGAACAATTGCAGTGCTGAAACCGGAATCCCTGCCAGGAGCATATTCCTGTGCATTGCATGCAGTTTCTTTTTGCTTTCCATGAGCGTCGCTATATCACCAATGGATTCGATCGAGAATGACGGAATGGATTTCAGCCCGTTTTTCAGTTCCGCCAGCCGGTCCAGTTTTTCCCGCCGCTCACCGATTTCCTCCTGCAGCACCTGCTCCTGCTGTTCCAGCAGGACGGAGATAACGCTTCCGGAATCCTCTTCCTTCAGCAGCCGGCTGATGGTATCCAGCGACAGTCCCGTATCCCGCAGGAAGCAGATGATCTTCATCCGCTTCAGGTCTTCCCCGGAATACAGTCTCCTGCCGCCTTCTGTGAGCGCACTTGGATTCAGGATCCCTTTCTGGTCATAAAACTGAACTGTCCGGACTGTAATACCGCATTCCTTCGCCAGTTCCCCGGTCGTATACTGTGACATAACCCGAACCCTCCTTTCGGCGCCCATTTTGCCATATAACGTTACGTCACAAGCAATACCTGACGCAAGGGGATTTTTTATTTTTCATTGTACAAAATATTATTTTCATCCATAAATGTTCATCAGGCATTCTCCGCATCCTGCCCGCATTCAAAAGAAAAAGCCCGGATCTGCGATTAGCGCAGTCCGGGCCTTATGCATGGTCTGAAACCTTATCCATGAACGGAGCGGACTTTCTCTTCCAGTTCCTCTTCGTCCTCATACGTTTCCGGAACATGACCGTATTTTTCCGCCATGGCCATCATGCTGTGATACAGTTTCTGTGAAACCTTCTGGCACTCTTCCTTGGCCGGTCCTCTGCCAAAGGGGATCAGTTCACCAAAGTGAATCTGCTTTGCCCATTTGTCAATATAGGTCGGGCAGAACAGCGCATCCTTCCCTGTCCGTTTCCGGTAGAATTCCCCAATGATTGCAAATCCCTGGCGGAATTCCGTCACGGCGCCAATCGAGTAGGTCGGCATGCCGCACTCCGGGAAGATGAGAATGCTGTTACCCTTCTCCATTTCTTCCGCGGCCTTCTGCATTTCAATGATCACGCTGGCCCAGTTCTGGGTCATGGGGATGGGATCCAGCTGTTTGAGTGCCCTTTCCGCCCGCGGACTGACAATTTTATAGAGGCGGCGGATCTGCTTTTCACTCAGCCGGGGCATAGCCTTCCGAATACCGGTCAGCAGTTCCTCCATGTTATCCATGGGCTTCAGGATATCGTCATTGATCAGGAGTTTGAGCTTAACCGGCAGTGAGATAACCGCCGCGATCGGCCCGAACAGCTCATAGTGATTGCAGCAGAAGATGATCGGTTCTTCCGGCAGATCCTCCATGGAATCACACCGGCAGTGCATAAACAGGGACAACGATCTGACGAGCACCCGCATCGTCAGATGCTTCATTCCATTCCGATGACGCAGAGAAAACGTTTTCATCCGTTCTACCCCTATCTGTCCTACCCATGTGTTTGTTACTTCTTGGAGTTTTCCTCCAGAAAACGAAGCACATCGCCGACTGTTTCGAAAGATTCATCTCCGGTAAACGTGACACCGTATTTATCCTGGATCTCGAACATGATCATGATAAAATCCAGGGAAGTCAGGCCCAGGTCCGCCTTCAGGCGGCTGTCTGCAGTGAGTTTGGAAATATCCGTATCCGGCGCAGTTCTCAGCAGGATATCTATGAGTTCCTGAGGCATTGTATTCACCTTACTTTCGAATAATCTTCATGCTGGGGCTCTTTTCAAACTCTTCATGGCGAAGCACGATCTTCGCGGGCTGCATATAGGAGGGCAGTTCCTTCCCGATGCGTTCCGTTTCCTTTGTCACATCTTCATCCGAGACACCGGGGTTCGCCAGAACTTCCAGCTGGATCGCCGGCTTTCCGTTGATGACGCATTCGGAGCACAGGCAGTCACGGATCAGGTTGCTCCTGTAGTAGAATGCTTCCACTTCCTCGGGGGATACGTTCTCGCCGTTGTCGAGAATGATAAGGTTCTTGATTCTTCCGACAATGTAGAGGAATCCGTCCGGGTCAATCCGGGCCAGGTCCCCTGTACGCAGCCAGCCGTCCTCGGTAAAAGCGGCATCCGTAGCCTTCGGGTCCTTCCAGTATCCGTCAAAGAGCATATCGCCCTTCACCTGGAGTTCCCCGTCCACAACACGCATTTCCTGTTCCGGATACTGGCATCCGACGCTCGTGGGATGGAGTTCCATGCTCAGGTTTCCGCTGACCAGGTTGGCCGTCTCGGTCATTCCGTATCCGGCCAGCACTTCCACGCCGAACTGCAGGAATTCGGCGTGCAGCTTTTCCGGAACCGGTGCCGCGCCGCAGATAATCGTCTTCAGCTTTCCGCCCAGCACCATCGGCCCCTTGGCCTTTGCGATGTTCAGCATGATATCCGCCATGCCGGGCACGGCGATCATGGTGGTGGGTTTCACGCGCATCATTTCATTGAACAGCATGTTCATGTTTCCGCAGACTGCCACATGGGACCCGGCATACAGCCCGCTCAGCATGCTGAAGATCAGGCCGAACACATGGGTGAAGGGAAGCACTGCAATCAGTGTCTGTCCATACATGGTTCCGGGGCGGAAGGTTCCGTTCAGCGATCCGCGCATAATTGCGCCGTGGCTCAGGATAACGCCCTTGGGCTTGCCGGTGGTTCCGCCGGTAAAGAAGATCGCAGCGCGGTCCGTCTTTTTCACCGCTTTCGCGTCGGCGGGAGTGTCATCCTCTTCCGTCATTCCGATGCAGGGAACCTGAATATTGGTAAGCTTCGGCATCTGTTCCGCATCCGGAATCACGGCTGTGATTTCATAGAAAGGAATTGCTCCGGCCAGCACTTCCGGCTGCAGCACCGCGGGAAGCATCACCGCTGTGCATCCGTAGCTCGTCACCGCCAGGAACCATTCCACAGCTTCAATACTGTTTCTTCCAAGAATGCCGATATTTGTTCCCGGCTGAACGCCCTTCTTCATCAGCAGGCTCCGGCGGCAGGCGGCATGATGAACCAGTTCCCTGTAGGTAACAGTACGGTTCTCATCTGACAGCGCTGTCTGTTCCGGATATTTTTCCTCCAGGAATTTCAGCAGTTCCGCGGTTGTAGGCAGGTACGGGATGGATCCCCGTTCTTCGGGAAGCAGTTTACCGACAAAATAGTGCATAATTCATCTCTCCGGTTTTTATATATTTGGTTTCCCGTTGCCGGGAAATCAATAACTAATCAATTCTATCACAGAAAATGAAATTTGTCACTTTTTTACTTTTTTCCTGTGCTGGAAATCGGGAATGATGCAAAAGAGGAGACCTTTTTTCAAAGATCTCCTCCGGCTTTACATGTTTTTCAGGCAGCGGCCTTTCGTTTCTGCATGGCCCGCCACAGGATCACACCCACAACCAGCGCGGCGCCGATTGCATCCGTCAGAATTCCGGGATAGATCAGAAGCAGTCCGCCTGCGATGGATACAATCCGCTGCAGGTAGCCAATCCGGACCTGCGCCGGACTTTTCTTTTCCCAGTCACAGAATCCGCTCAGTCCAACCGTCACTCCGTACATACCGACAATGGATGTTACGGTGATCAGAACAACTTCATACCAGGTTGTATTCACCAGCAGCATATCCGGGCTCATGGCAAAAACAAAGGGAATAATGAATCCCGCGATAGCCAGGCGCGTCGCGTTGACGCCGGTTTTCATCGGGCTTCCGCCGGAGATTGCGGAACCGGCATAGGCCGCCAGTGCGACCGGCGGTGTAATATCCGCCACGATGCCGTAATAGAACACGAAAAAGTGTGCGCAAACCATCGGAACACCCATCTTGATCAGGATCGGTGCGCAGGTGGAAGCCATGATGCAGTAGGTTGCCGTCGTCGGCAGTCCCATCCCCAGGATAATACAGCAGATCATCGTCAGCAGCAGCCCGAGGAACAGCTTGTCCTGGGCGATAATCACGATCGCGTTGATCACGGTGCTGGCCAGGCCTGTAATCGTCAGGCATCCGCAGATGATGCCGGCCACGCCGCATGCCACCGCCACAGAGATGCAGCTTCTCCCGCCGTTTTCCAGCGCTTCAAACACATGAACCGGTTTGAACCGTTGGTTATGGGTTCCCTCGCCGGTCTGCAGCGGTTTCCCATGGCGGATATTCCGGTGGATATTGCTGACAATACCGACCGCAATCGTCGCGAGAATGGAAATCGCGGCGGAGAACTGCATGGTCTTGGTATTGGAACAAACCAGGTAAATCAGGATTGCAAGCGGCAGCAGCAGGTAGCTTTCCTTCAGCAGCTCCTTGATCCTCGGCAGCTGTTCTTTGCTCAGGCCTTTCAGGTTCAGCCGTTTTGCCTCCAGGTGAACGGAAAGGAACACGCCCAGGAAATAAAGGCAGGCCGGCAGGATCGCCCGGACGATGATATCGGAATAGGGCACGCCCAGATAGTCTGCCATCAGGAAAGCCGCAGCGCCCATAATCGGCGGCATGATCTGCCCGCCGGTGGAGGCAGCTGCCTCCACCGCGCCGGCAAAATTCTTGTCATATCCGGTTTTCTTCATCATCGGAATCGTGATGGATCCGGTGGTAACCGTATTCCCTACCGAAGATCCCGAGACCATACCGCACAGCGCGGAGGAAACCACCGCGACCTTGGCGGGTCCGCCGGCAAAGCGCCCGGTCAGCGCGTTGGCCAGCGCAATGAAGAACTCAGAAATGCCCGTCTTTTCCAGGAATGCGCCGAAAATAATGAATACCACTATGTATTTCGAGCAGACATTCACCGGTGTGGAGAACAGGCCGTTCTCATTGTAGAACAGCTCATGCACCACTGTGGACAGCAGTTTCCCGTCCTTGACATAGAAATAAATGGTATAAGCCAGGAACACGCCGCAGACGCAGAGAATCGGAAGTCCGACGCTCCTGCGGCACAGTTCAAACAGTACCAGGATCCCGACGATCCCGGCGATGATATAAACCGGATCGTTCAGTTTTGCCTTCACGCGCATCGTCATCAGGGCAGGAGCGCGGAAAGTAAAGTAGAAGTAGGCGGCGGCGCCGGCGACCATCAGGAGAATATCATACCAGGGGATATGATTAACCCGTACGTGTCCCTTTTTCACCGGATACGTCAGGTATCCCATAATGACGACCAGCCCCAGGAAAGAGCTCAGCCGGATCTGTTCAAGGAAATTGGCGAAAAGCGTAACATAAATACAGTACAGCGAAAAAGCCGCCAGAATAATACCCACAACAATCCTGGGCTTGCCTTCCCATACCCGCGTATTGCTTTCCCGGTCATACTTCCGCATGATCGCTTCCACATCAGCCGCGGCATTCGTATTTTCTTCGATGCCGGCCTGATCTGGCATGGCCGGATTCTGTTCCTTCTTTTTCACGACATGTGCTCCTTACGCTTACCGGGATTCCACTTCGATGCCTTTTTCAGCAAAGTATTTCGCAGCGCCGGGATGATACGGCAGACCGCAGATGGAAGCGAATTCCAGGTCCAGGTCCGCGCCCTTGGCGTGTGCGTTGGTGATTTCTTCCTTGTTTTCAAAGATCGTCTTGACGATGGTGTAGGCCTGTTCATCATTTACCTGTTCATTGGCGATGATCGTGGCCTTCATGCCGACGGTGATCACATCCGCGTCCAGGTCATAGGTAGCCGCGGGAATGGTATACCGGGTATACGCAGCAGAAATCTGCATCAGCTTTTCGATATGTTCATCGTCCAGGCCAACCAGGTAAACCTTTTTCGCCGTGGAAAGATCCGTCACGGATCCGGTGGGAATGCCGGATACCACGAAAGCCGCGTCGATCTTGTCGTCCTTCAGGGATTCAGCAGAATCATTGAAGCTCAGGTACTGGGGAATAATGTCCGCTTCGGTCATGTCATAGGCAGCAAGGAAGTCCAGCGCGTTGAAATACACACCGGATCCGTTGGTGCCGATGGAAACCCGTTTGCCCTTCAGGTCGGCAACGCTCTTGATCTCCGGATTGCAGGTGACCAGCTGAACCGCTTCCGTATACAGCGCGGCCAGCGCGGTGAAAGAGTTGACCGGATCGCCTTCGAACAGGCGGATACCCTGGTCGGCATAATAGGCTACGTCATTCTGCACAAAGCCCAGCTGATACACATTCATGTCCAGCTTGTCGATGTTGTCCATGGAGCCATTGCCGGCCACCGCGTTGATCGTCAGGTCGGTATTGTTGGAAATATACTGGGCCAGGACCGTTCCGAAAGCGTAGTAAACGCCGCCGGTTCCGCCGGTCGTAAAGGTCAGTTCGTCCGCCAGGGCGGCGCTTGTGCCGAAGAGCAGCATCAGGCTCAGCAGCAGGGCTATCAGTTTCTTCATGGTGAAATACCTCCATTCACAGATATTAATATAGACATCATACAGTAAAACCGGCGTATTCCTGTGTCTTTTTGGTGTTTTTTACGAAAGAATTCCAAAAAAGAGCATAAATTTGACGATTCAATCCCTGTGTGGTATTTTATGTTGGCTTCAAACGAAAAAATGTCATGTATGCGCATAGCTTCAACGCCGGAAAAATGCGAAAGCCGGCTGCATCGGGCATGGAATCCGGACAAAAAAGAAGGTTGAATGCAGTTGAACGGAAAAAGAAAAATCAGCATTGTAAGCACCTTGCATTACATCCGCCTGGTTTACAGATTTGCCCTGTTTGTCCTCCTTCTGATCAGTTATATCCGTTACCGGATGTTCAGTGCGGATCCGATACTCGAAAGCGCTGAAAAAATCCCGGCCATTATTTATGTTACCTGGGCTGTTTTTGCCGTGGAAATGGTCATGCGGTTTTTCCCGTCCAAATATGAAAGTCCCGGGTGCCAGAAGCAGTTCGCACGCAATTATATCAAGTCCGGCAGCACGGAAATATCCATCCCTGACAACAATGCCGCCGTGCTCATTGCGCTGATCTGGATTGTTTTCAACGGAATCTTCGGAGCCCTGTATCTTACGGGCATCCTGGATGACGGTATCATGATCCTGCTGTGCAGTGCGTATTCTGTCTGCGACATTATCTGCATCCTGTTTTTCTGTCCTTTCCAGACATGGTTCATGAAAAACAAATGCTGCAGCACCTGCAGGATGTACAACTGGGACTACGCTATGATGTTCACACCTCTGTTTTTTATCCGGAAACCCTATTCCTGGAGTCTTCTGGCATTGTCGGTAGCCCTGCTGATCCGCTGGGAAATTACATTTTACCTGCATCCCGAACGGTTCTCGGAAAAGACAAATGATTACCTGCAGTGCAAAAACTGTACGGAAAAGCTGTGCGCCCACAAAAAGCAGCTGCATTCCCTGTGGAAGCAGATCGAGCAATACTCTTCCGAGCGGATCCGGAGGCTGAGAAAATAAAAAAACCTTTCAGGCCGGCGCCGGGAAATCTTTCCCGCACACCGTCCTGAAAGGATCCTGCATGCATCACAGATCTGTACGGATCACGTAAACCGTTACCGTCTTCATGTTCTCCGGGCGGAGATCATAACCGTTGTCCTTTACCCGGGACCCGGTTTCCTCATACACACGAACCGCAGTCGCAAGCTGTTCTTTCAGCCAGGGAAGCACGGCGCTGGCCGCGGTTTTTTCTGCGTCCAGAATGGTGGTGCGCAGGGTGTCCGTTCCCTTGTCATGCAGGGTAGCTGCACCGGCTGCCAGCTGTTTCGCGCCTTCTGCCGCCTGGTCCACACCGCCGGTATAGGTATGCACACCCTGCACGAAGGTATCCATCTGTGTCAGCTGCTCCAGCAGCGCTGTCAGCTTCTCAGCACCTGCCTTTGCATCTTTGGAAATTGCCCCCAGCACATTCAGTTTTCCCGCCGCGGCGTTCAGGACTTCCCGGTAGTTCTCCGCCGTCAGTTCGGGCACCTCCAGTCCGGCTTCCGCCAGGCCGGATGCCTGGATCTGCTCATTTGCTGTATTCAGGATCGCAGCAAAAATCGCGTCGGCACCGTTGTTCAGCTTTTCGCTGTTCTCCTGCAGGGTTCCGAGGCCTGCCTCCAGGGTGGCTGCACCTTCTGAAAGCTGCCGGGCACCGTCGTTCAGGGAGGTAAGGCCGTTGTTCAGCTCATTGATCTTCAGGGAAGCGATTCCCGTCACCGTCCCGGCAAAAGGCAGGGTTTCACCCTTTTCCATCGCTGTCAGGATGGATACCAGCCCGTTCAGTTCATTGCCGATGTCAAATCCGATCCGGCCGCTGATTTCCCGGCATGCCAGGTCGATGGGATCCGCAGAGGCAAAGGTCATCATCCAGCCCAGCTTCACATGATCCGCATCGAATGAAATCCGGAAGGATGTCGGAATACCCAGGCCGTCTTCCACACCGGGAACACCCCAGCCGATGACAGCCTGCTGTCCTGACAGGGAAAACTGTGCGGCATTCTCCAGTTCCAGATTGCTGACGCCGTTTTCCGGCAGCAGCAGGATCGTCGCAGCCAGATGCGGCACAGCTTCCGGCTGGGTGTAGGCAATGGTCATCTCCACGCGTCCGGCTTTTTCCGCCAGCGCTTCGGCGGAGATCTCCCCTCCGTCCAGGCGGAGCGTCACCACCGGCAAAACCGGCAGCGCTTTGTCTGATGTACCCTGGTAGGTGATGTCCTTCCCTTTCGCCTGCCAGGTCAGCGTTTCCCCATCCAGCGTAAAGGTTTCCTTCCCGCTCACATTCTCCAGGCCGGTCAGCACGGTTTTGTCCGCGAGTTCCTCCAGTCCGTCCGCGTTTTCCAGGCGGATACTGTCCGTCAGGGATTTCATGGTTCCGTCCGCGGCCGTAACCGCAAACACCCGTTCATGTTTTGTATTTTCCGCCAGGGCCGATGCGCAGCCCAGCGCAAGCGTCAGCGACAGCAGCAAAGCAACAACTTTCTTACACATAATGTATTCCTTTCTCCGCTCAGCGGACAGTTTTCATATCCAGCGTCGTATGAACGATCAGTTTATCCAGGAGCATCAGCACCGCGGGCAGAAGCAGCAGCACCACCGCGACGGAAAGCAGCGCGCCCCGGGCAATCAGCCGGCACATCGTGGAAATCAGGTCTACATTGGAGTACAGGCCGACGCCGTAGGTTGCAGCGAAGAAACCCAGCCCGCTCACCAGGATACTCCGCGCCGCGGACGCAACCGCATTTCCCACAGCTTCCTTCCGGTCCATACCGGACAGCCGGTTCTGTTTATACCGCGTGGTCAGCAGGATCGCGTAGTCCACCGTGGCGCCCAGCTGGATCGTGGAAATCAGGATCGGTCCGACAAAGGGCAGTTTCATTCCGGTGTAATACGGTATGCACAGGTTGGCGGCGATGGCCAGCTCGATCACGGCCACCAGCAGTACCGGCAGGGAGAAGGATTTCTGCACCAGCAGGATAATGACGAAAATGGCCGCAATGGAAATCAGGCTCACCACGGTGAAATCGTGATCCGTACAGGCAATCAGGTCCTTCGTGCAGGGAGCTTCGCCGATCAGCATGCCGCCCTTGTCGTATTTCTTGAGGATCGTATTCAGGGCATCGATCTGGGAATTCACCTCATCCGAGGAGATTACATAGGCAGAGTTGATCAGCATCAGCTGGTACCGGTCGCTCCGTACCATCGACAGAACGTCCTGCGGCAGGATGGATTCCGGAATGTCTGCGCCAAGCAGACTGTCAATCCCGAACACATCTTTCACGCCGTCCACCTGCTCCATTTCTTCGGTCATATTCCGGACATCCGTCTGGGACACATCGGCATCCACCAGCAGCAGGTGGGTGGTCGACATGTCAAAGGTTTCCTCCAGTTTGTTGTTGGCAATGACGGAGGGCAGATCCTTTGGCATGACCCGGCTCATATCGTAGTAGACGTTCGCCTGGCTGTAACCCCAGAATGCCGGAACCGCCAGCACCACCAGGATCACCGCCAGCACCCTGTAATGTTTTGTTACAAAGCGTCCGATCCATTCGACATTCGGCAGCAGCGGTTTGTGGCTTGTCCTGCTGATTGCGCCGTCCAGCACCCGGATCACACAGGGCAAAAGCACAACGGTACCCAGCAGCCCCAGGATGACGCCCTTGCTCATGACGATTCCCAGGTCCTTGCCCAGGGTGAAGCTCATAAAGCAGATGGAAACAAAGCCGGCAATCGTGGTCAGGCTGGAGCCGAGAATCGAGGTGAAGGTCAGGCGGATCGCTTCCGCCATGGCTTCATCCTTGTCCGGATTCAGTGCTTTCTGTTCGCTGTAACTGTGCCAGAGGAAGATGGAATAATCCAGCGTCACGCCCAGCTGCAGCACCGCGGCCACCGCCTTGGTGATATAACTGATCTCCCCGAGGAAATAGTTGCTGCCCATATTCCAGAGTACGGATACCCCGATACAGGCCAGGAAGATCAGCGGCAGGAGGAAGGAATCCATTGTGATCATCAGTACCAGCGCGCAAAGCCCCACAGCGATGGCAATATAAATCGCTTCCTGGGATTCCACCAGGTTCCGGGTATCCGTCACCACAGCGGACAGGCCGGAAACAAAGCACTTCTCGCCGGCAGCCGCACGAACCTTTTCGATGGCTTCCATAGTTTCCTCGGAGGAGGAACCTTCATCAAAGAAAACGGCGGTCAGCATGCAGTTCCCCCGGTTGAAGCGTTCCCGGAGATCCTCCGGAATGATCTCAACAGGGATCTGGCCTTTGGTCAGGGACGCATAGCCGATCACGGAATCCACGTGAGGGATTTCCTTTACCCTGTTTTCCAGGTCGGCCTGCTCCTGCACGCTCATCCCTTCCGTTACCAGCAGGGAAAAAGCGCCTTTTCCGAAATCATCCAGCAGGATGGTCTGTCCTTTGACAGTATCCAGGTCCTGCGGCAGATAATAGAGCAGGTCATACTTGGTTTTTGTCGCAGCCATACCCAGTACGGACGGCACCACCAGTGCAAGGCACAGGATGATGACCAGGATCCGATGCCGGACCAGCCACATTGTCACGCGTTTCACGATACTTGCCTCCAATCCAAAGTTACAGTACACGGTGTTGACTTTCTCAACACTGCGAATTATAATAATCTTCGTGATTGGAATCAATAATCAAATTGATTATCAATCGTTTGTTAATCAACAAAGGCTGTTGCAGCGTCGGAAAATAGACACTTTTCCGCAAACTGTTCAGAAATCATGGAGAAAGAAGGCCTGTAAGATGGCTGAAGAGATGAAAAAGGAAGACCGCCGTGTACGGCGAACCCGGAAGATCCTGACCCAGGCACTGACGGAGCTGCTGCAGCAGAAGCAGGTCAACGAAATCACGGTGAAAGAGCTGACTGACCTGGCTGACATGAACCGCGGCACTTTCTACCTGTATTATAAGGATATCTATGATATGCTGGAAAAAATACAGGATGAGATGTTTGAGAAACTGGATGCGATCTTCCGGCTGCGTACAGGCGGGGATGTAACAGAGCAGACAAAGCTCATTCTCCTGGATCTTTTCCGGTTTATTGAGGAAAACCAGGAGGTGTGCCGCGTTCTGCTCAGCCCGAACGGAGACATGAGTTTCCTTCACCGGCTGAACGAAGTGCTGCGGGAAAAGTGCCTCCATATTTACCTTGGCATTGAGCCTTCCGTGAATGAAGAAGATTTCGATTACCGCTACAGTTTCCTGATTTATGGGTGCGCCGGTATCATCCGGGCCTGGGTTGGACGGAACTGCCCCGAGAAGCCTGAACAGATGGCGGAGCTGGCCCATCATCTGATCGTCAGCGGCGGTTTCGCCTGAAAAGTCTCCCCCGCGATGCAGTGCGGAACCCCGTCAGCACAGACGGCTTGACTTAGAGGGCACTTTAATCATTACAATATTCCATATCAAAGCACAAACCGTTATCCGGCACAAAAAGAGATCCCCGCGCTGACTGACAGAGGAGGTTACGACATGAAAGTACTGATGCTGAACGGAAGCCCTCGGCCAAAGGGAAACATCGCCCTGGCCTTCAAGGAGATGGAACAGGTTTTCCTGGAAAGCGGCGTGGAGGTTGAAAACATCCTCCTGGGCAACAAGGTCATCCGCGGATGCGTTGCCTGTGAAAGCTGCCGGAAGCAGCACAAATGCGTATTCGACGATATTGTGAATGAGCTGGCCGTCAAATTCGAGGCGGCGGACGGCCTGGTCATCGGTTCTCCGGTATATTACGGTTCCGCGAACGGTACGCTGATGTCCGCACTGCAGCGGCTGTTTTACAGTACTTCGTTTGACAAGAGCCTGAAAGTTGGCGCCAGCGTTGTCAGCGCCCGGCGTTCCGGCTGCACGGCTACCTTTGACGAGCTGAACAAATTCTTTACCCTTTGCAACATGCCGGTTGCCACCAGCCAGTACTGGAACAACATCTACGGCTGGGATCCCGGTGAAGGCGAAGTGGACGCGGAAGGCCGCCAGGTGATGCGTGTCCTGGCCCGGAATATGGTATTCCTGATGAAAAGTATTGCCCTGGGGAAAAAGGAAATCGGGATCCCTGCTCCCGAACAGCCCCGCGTCTGGACGAATTTCACCCGGTAATCCGCTGCTGCTTCCCACATACGGCCTGCCTCCCGGCAGGCCGTTTTCCGTCTTGTCCCCTGCCCTTCCGTATGCTATGATTGCTGCGTCCGGAACCGTCAGGACAAAATCATCTGAATGGAGTCACCCTGTATGCTGAATCAGTTTTCGAGGACACAGCTGCTCTTCGGGCCGGAAGCGATGGAGCGCCTTGCGAAGTCCCGGGTCGCCGTTTTCGGGATCGGCGGCGTCGGAGGGTATGCGGTGGAAGCCCTCGTGCGTTCGGGCATCGGCGCGCTGGATCTGATCGATGACGACCGCGTGTGCCTGACCAACCTGAACCGCCAGCTGTATGCCACCCGGAAAACCGTTGGAAAATACAAGGTGGACGTTGCCGCGGAAAGAATCCTGGAAATCAATCCGGACTGCAGCGTTACCGTCCATAAGACCTTTTACCTTCCGGACACACAGGCAATGTTTGATTTCTCCCGGTATGACTATGTGGTGGATGCCATTGATACTGTAACCGGGAAGCTGGCGCTGGTGGAACAGGCCCAGGCATCCGGCACTCCGATCATCAGTGCCATGGGTGCCGGGAACAAAACAGATCCGACTGCTTTTCGCGTTGCGGATATCTACAAAACTTCCGTCTGTCCCCTGGCCAGAGTGATGCGCAGCGAATGCCGCAAACGGGGCATCCGACACCTGAAGGTGGTGTATTCCACGGAAGAACCCAAACGTCCGCTGGAAGATCCGTCCATCAGCTGCCGGTCTCACTGCATCTGCCCGCCGGATACCCGGAAATGTACCGTGCGCAGGGATATTCCCGGATCAACTGCTTTTGTTCCTTCCGTTGCCGGCCTGATCATTGCCGGCGAAGTTGTAAAAGACCTCTGCGGTCTTTCCTGATCCGTATTGCAAAAAATCTCCCGCGCGTCACCGCGCCGGAGATTCTTTTTTGATCATTTCTGTCATAACCGCATAATCCAGTGTCCTTGAAAGGTATTTGATACGGATCGGGCTGCCCGGTTCCAGATATTTTTTCGGGTTCAGCAGCCTGAACTCAACCTGCCGTCCATCCTCCGTCCGGAAGCTGACGTAACAGTCGAATACAGGAAAGCTCCTGCCATAGATGCCGCCGCCGTACCCTGCGACAATCCGGTTTTCAACCCGGCTCACACTGGCTTCTGTTTCCATCCCGTACCGTTTTGTCTTTATCATCCGCCACCAGTAATTCCTGAATGCCCAGGCTGCGAACAACAACATCATGGAAACCGCAACGGTAAACATGACTCATCCTCCTCATTCCAGATCGTCGGCTTCCTCTTCTCTTCAGTGACAATTATAGAGGCAGCAGGCAGCTCCGAACAGGACGGAAATGGAAAAATAGAGGGGCATATTTTTATTACGGCAGGAATTTTCCGGAGGCAAGGTAGACCTGGTACCATTCCTGATGGGTCAGGTTCACCTTTGATGCCGCACAGATATCGCGCAGGTGTTCCGGATTCATCGTGCCGGCAATGGCCTGCATGCGGGCCGGATGGCGCAGGATCCAGGCGATGGCAATCGCCGTCTTCGACACGCCGTATTTCTCTCCCAGTTCGCCCAGCGCCTTGTTCAGTTCCGGGAAATCCGGGTGATCCACAAAGCATCCCTTAAACATCCCGAACTGCAGTGGAGACCAGGCCTGGATCGTGATATCGTGCAGGCGGCAGTAATCCAGGATGCCGTTATCCCGGTTAATGGAACGCTCTGTCGTCAGGTTGTTCAGATAGAGTCCGCCGTCGATCAGCTGGCTCTGCTCAATGGAAAACTGCAGCTGGTTGAATACCAGTGGCTGCTTGACATATTTCTTCAGCAGTTCCAGCTGTCCCGGGGTCACATTGCTGACGCCGAAATGGCGGACCTTGCCGCTCTTTGCCAGCTGGTCAAAAGCCTCCGCCACTTCCTCCGGATCAAAGAGCAGATCCGGGCGGTGCAGCAGCAGCGCGTCCAGATAATCGGTCTTCAGCCTCTTCAGGCTCGCCTCGGCGCTGGCCAGGATATCTTCCCTGCTCCAGTCGAATTCCTTCCGGTCAAAATGCAGGCCGCATTTGCTCTGCAGGTATACCTCCTCCCGTTTCAGGCCGGTCAGCGGGAAAGCATCCCCGAAGCGGGTTTCCGCCTCGCCGTCCCCGTAACAGGTGGCATGGTCAAAGAAATTGATGCCTTCCTCCGAAGCAGTACGGATAATCTCCGCCGCCTGCTGAACCGACAGCGCAGGCATCCGCATGCAGCCGAGGATAATACTGGAAACATTCTGCGGCCCGTTGGCCACGTTGATCATTTTCATTCTGTTTTCCTCCTTCGTCCATTACCAGGGATAGGCTTCCCCTTCATAAGTGATAAATACCGGGCCTTCCTTGTCATGCCATCTGCTTTCAAACAGCCGGCGGAGCGTTTCCGCATGTTCATACGGAATCAGCGGCGCTTCCGTATTCCCGGGATTTGTACGGATCCAGCCCGGATGGATACAGATGATGTTCAGGTTCGGATCGTCTTTGAAATAATTGTGCAGGGTCATCGTCAGCATATTGAGGGCAGCTTTTTCCGTTCCGTAATCCAGGTAGAAGGTCCGGTAGCATTTTCCGATGCTGCCTGCTTCCGAAGAGATGTTCACGATCAGGGCGCCTTCCGGACTCTTCTTCAGCAGCGGCAGGAATGCCTTGATCACCCGGACCGGTCCCACCGCTCCGATGTTGACCGCCGGCGCGATCTGGTCCAGGTCAAACTCCGGCAGTTCCTTCATGGTATCCGCGGATGCCGTTGTAGCGTTGTTGATGATCAGGTCAAGATGGGATGTCAGCGCTTTGGCTTCCTCCGCCGCCGCGTTCACGGATTCAGTGGAGCCGATGTCCATTGTCAGGATAAACAGTTTTTCCGGATATTCCTTTTTCAGTGCCTCCAGTGCCTCAGACGGACGGCGGATGGTGGCAAACACTTTGTCCCCGTCCTCCAGGTAACGGCGTACCAGGTTGAAACCCAGCGCATACGGCCGGCCGGTACCGGTAATCAGAACAGTTTTGTTCATATTCTTTCCCTCCCGGTGAATGAATCTGAACAGAGTATACCTTGGTAACCCGGATGGATACTTCCCGTTTTTTGACGGCCGTTTTATTACATTTTGTCAGAAATTGAAAATGATCTTTGCCAGGAGCAGCGCCAGCACCAGCAGAATCACCGGCCGGACAATCTTTGCTCCTTTCGTGATCGCAAGTCCGGATCCCACCCAGTTCCCGGCCATATTGCACGCGGCGGCTGCCAGTCCGAGCGGGAAAAGCACCTGCCCGTTCAGCAGGAACACCGTCAGCGAGGTAATGTTTGAGGTCAGGTTGATCACCTTCGCCTGCGCGTTGGCGGAGCCGACCGTCATCCGGGCAAACGCCGTGAACGCAATAATCAGGAATGTCCCGGTGCCCGGGCCGTAAAAACCGTCATACATCCCGATGACGAAAGCGGAAATCACGCAGATGATCCATGTCCTTCTGTCGGCGACAGCCGCATGCTTTCCGTCATCCCGGAACCATTTCCGGTTCAGCACAAAGAAGGCCGCCACCGGCAGCACGCCCAGGAGAATATACTTCATCACGGTCTCGCTCACGGACAGGGACAGCTTTGCTCCCAGTGCCGATCCCGCCACCGCCGCCACCACGGACGGCAGTGCCAGGCGGAAATTCACCAGTCCCTTCCGGATAAACCGGGCTGTCGCCAGCGAGGTTCCGCATGCGGAAGAAAGCTTGTTTGTGGCAATTGCCATATGCACCGGCAGGCCTGCAAACAGGTATGCGGGCAGGGAGATCAGTCCCCCGCCGCCGCCGATGGAGTCCACCAATCCTGCCAGAAACAGCAGCGGGCAGACAATCAGGAACATGGAAGGCGTTACTGTCATGGCTTATACCAGCTTTGTCACCGCGTAACCGATCATCGCGGCCTGGATGAACAGCATCAGCGGGAAAAATACCACAAAATACCAGTGCTTCGTCTTGTGCCGGAAAATCCACATGCCGGCTGTGCCGCCAAGGGCCCCGAAAAGTGCCGCGGCCAGGAACAGCGTTTTCTCGGGAACACGGCGTTTCCCGTGCCTGGCACACTGTTTGTCATGATACATGAGCCAGAAGGAAATCAGGCTCATCACAGCCACAACAGCAATGATCGCGATCAGAACCGGTTTCATCCAGGAACCTTCTTTCGGAAAAGATTACGAACATTATGCCACAAGAAAAAACCGCCGGTCAATCATCTTCAATCTTCATTCAAGGTTCCCGGTTTATGATGACAGCGTTTCCCGGAGACACGGTTCTGCGAGAGAACCGGAAAAAGGGAAAACCCGAAAATGAACGGAGGTTGATTATGATGAAAAAATTTCTTGCACTCCTGATGGTCCTCACACTGGCTGTCGGTGCAGCAGCGCTGCCCGCACTGGCGGAAGAAACAGCAGAGGCAGCGGAAACCGTTGACCAGGTTTCTTCCGCAACAACCAGGACCGCAAAGGGCGGAAACGGAAACCGTCAGCAGAAGCCCGGCCGCAACAGCCAGGCGCAGGATCAGACCACCCAGCCGCAGGCACCCGATACAAACAACCAGGCACCCGAAAGCAGCCAGCCCCTGGCTCCTGCGCAGGACAGCCAGAACAGTCAGAGCGCTCCGCAGGCACCCGGAAGGCCCGGCCGCGGCGGTCATCAGCAGATGCCCCCGCAGGGTCCTGCAAATACGCAGCCGCAGGCACCAGTCCAGGGCAGCACGGACGAACAGTCCGCGCAGGCTCCGGATCAGGACAGCCAGAGCACGCAGCCGGTTACCGGAAAGTCCGGCAGAGGCGGCCGCGGTATGGAAGAGAGAAAACCCGGACAATACGCCATCTTTGACGAACTGCTGAAAGCCGGCGTCATCAGCGAGGATGTTTACAATGCCATTATGAACTACCTGCAGGCGCAGGTACAGGTGCAGCCGCCGGCGGAAACCACCGTCCCGACAGGCGCCACCTGATTCCCCTCTCCCAGGACTCCCGGATTCCTCCGGGAGTCCCTTGTTGCCGTCTGTCAGCGGCTGTGATATCATCAGGCTATGGAGGAAAAACAATATGCGTGTTTTACTGGTGGAAGATGAAAAGAATCTTTCAGTAGCAGTCTGTAAACTGCTTGAAAAAGAACGGATTACCGTGGATCCAGTATATACCGGAAACGATG
>Ga0265298_10002672_pt1 | contig 24408 bp, 25 predicted proteins | sample AusTroGonzalo_MG_3_FD_193486 | JGI IMG/M metagenome (GOLD analysis project Ga0265298, IMG submission 193486) | Bovine rumen microbial communities from tropical cattle in Woodstock, Queensland, Australia - Gonzalo_01 | ecosystem: Host-associated > Mammals > Digestive system > Stomach > Rumen ...
CTCCGATAAGAGCGGTTTATTGTGGTAAATAAAATAATGAGTGGAGATATAACACGTAGATCGGCCTGTGGCCGCAAGCGAGCATAGTGAGCGCTTTCGCGTAAGCGAAATAAAAAGAGCTGCCACAGATGGCACCACAGAAAAGAAGAGGCGCTTATGCGTCTCTTCTTTTCATCGAAGGGCTTTAGCCCGAAGATCGGCCTGTGGCCGCAAGCGAACACGGTGAGCGCTTTCGCGTAAGCGAAATAAAAATAGTGGCCACAGATGGCACCACAAAAAAGAAGAGGCGCTCATGCGTCTCTTCTTTTCTGTGGTGCCACCGGGAATCGAACCAGGGACACAAGGATTTTCAGTCCTTTGCTCTACCAACTGAGCTATGACACCAGAACATTCTGTCTCAAATGCGGGTGCAAAGATACGCACTTTTTTAACTCCGGCAAGTTTTTAGGAGCAAAAATATTCATATCATTAAAAAAAGATGTACCTTTGCACTGTCAAATGACAGGATCGGAATGTAGCGCAGTTGGTAGCGCACTACGTTCGGGACGTAGGGGTCGGGCGTTCGAGTCGCCTCATTCCGACAGAAAAGGGGAGCCATTAGGTTCCCCTTTTCTGTCGAAATGAGGCTTAAGCCTCTTTTTAGTTTACTCCGTAAACGCGCTCCCTCTGGTCGCTTCTTCATTGATTAGACAAATACCTTTTATAATGAGTTTTTTGCTATCTTTACGTCCAAACTAATTAAATACCTTTTTGAATATGAGAAGAATCTGGTTTTTGTTTGCAAGTGTTTTGCTGGCGTCTTGTTTGTTTGCCGGCTGTGGTAAGGGTAATGTCATGATCAGTTCCCCCGATGGCAGAATCCGTGTCAAGGTTACTGACACGGCTCTGGTGGTTTCATATAACAGGACCGAGATACAGACTATCCTTATGGATCTTGAGGGTAAGGAGTCATTCTATTTTGACAGGAGTCCTAATCATATTATGTATGAGATGATATCGGGAAAGAGGTCCGAGTGCTTTAATTCATACAGGGAGGTGCTCCTAAGGTCCAATAATGGCAACAATCTGGAATTGAGAGTTTGTAATGACGGTGTCGCTTTCCGTTTCATCATGGGTGACGGTTATGTGTCATATGTCATCCCGGAGGGTAGGAAACGCTGGCTGCAGACTCTCAGGACTGATTATGAGGGATTCTATCCTGAGTCTACCGGGGCAAGGGACGGCAACTACGCATACCCTGCGCTGGTGGAGTATGGAGACGGCGTGTTCGGACTTATAACGGAATCAGATGTTGCACACGGGCACGGATGCTCGCATCTGGTATGCAAGGGAGATGAGTACACTGTTTTTGGGGATGATAATGCTGACAATGCCCTGAATCCGTTCCGTATCATAATGATAGGTACTCTTGCCGATATTGTGGAATCAACCCTGGTGACCGATGTGGCTGTACAATGTCAGATTCAGGATACGTCATGGATAAAGCCGGGCGTTTCATCATGGATATACTGGGCCAACAATCACGGATCAAAGGATTTTAATAAGGTAAAGGAGTATATAGACCTGGCGCATGACATGCACTGGCCATACACACTGATTGACTGGGAGTGGGATGAGATGTCAGGTGGAGGTAATATAGAGGATGCGCTCGCGTACGCGCGTGAGCGCGGCGTGAAAGTGAATCTGTGGTACAACTCCGGCACTTCATGGATAGGACCGGGCGCCCCCGGACCCCAGGACCGCTTGCGTACGGCCGAAGCACGTGAGCGTGAGATGACCCGCCTGGAGGAGATGGGTGTTACCGGAATAAAGGTGGATTTCTTCCTGCCCGATAAAAGTGATATGGTGGACTATTACCTGGATATCCTGGAGGATGCTGCCCGACACCATCTGCTGGTTGATTTCCACGGATGCACCATTCCGCGCGGATGGAGCCGCACCTGGCCCAACCTGATGTCTATGGAGGCAGTCTATGGCGCCGAGTGGTACAACAACAACCGCCGCATGACCAATGCCGCTGCCGCTCACAACGCCACGCTGCCTTTTACCCGTAATGTAATAGGCCCAATGGATTATACGCCTTGCACCTTTACTGACAGCCAGAATCCGCATATCACTACTGATTGCCACGAGCTGGCTCTGCCCATACTCTTTGAGTCAGGCCTGCAGCATATGGCCGACCGCCCCGAGGCATACCTGAACCTGCCTGAACCTGTTAAAAAACTGCTGTCTGGTCTGCCATCGGCCTGGGACGATACCCGCCTGCTGGCCGGCTATCCCGGACAGAGCGCTGTGATTGCGCGCCGTTCCGGTGATACCTGGTACATTGCAGGCATCAACGGCACAAATGAGGAAATTACAATTGAGCCTGATTACTCCAGAATCGGCAAGTCGGTTGTGCTCAAGACTCTAATCACCGACCGAGGCAGCGAGCCCGGCCAGGGTTTTGACATCGGCCAAAACGTTAAAGCCGATAAGTTGGTGCTTCCCGCCCGTGGCGGTTTTGTCGCTATCGTTCGGCTTTGATCAGGCAGATTATCAAGGTGATTATTCCGGCCAGCATGAGTACCGGCTCGGCAAACATAAAGAGCGGGTTGGTGCCCATGGTGAGCGTTACGAGTGTTGAGCTCAGGACGGTGAGCGCCAGACAGGATGCAAACACGTGTAGTCCGCACATACGCAGGCCCTTTTCATCGGGCCTTAATTTGAACATGTTGTTGGCCAGAGTGTAAATACCGTATGTAACCAGGCACAGCATGAGGCTGATAATGGGGTAGTATATCAGCGTTGTCCTGTCCATGGAGCCACTGGCATTGCCTGCGGGGTCAAAGTGGGCCGGAAGCACATGGGGCAGGGCGCTCCACCTTATCCATATTGCACACACATTCACAATGATGATGATTACCGGCACCATCCATCCGTACTTACGCCATTTCATATCATGAATCTTAAAGTCCTCTTCAAAGGTAATCATTTCCTTTAACACCTCCTGACCTTAGGGAATCATATCGCGTACGGGCCATTTTTCTTCCCTAAGGTGGTGTGGAAATACGCTCGTACCTGCGTATCCCCCTGACCTTAGGGAATCATATTGCGTACAGGCCATTTTTCTTCCCTGAGGTGGCGTGGAAATACGCCCGTACCTGCGTACCCCCTTGACCTTAGGGAATCATATCGCGTACGGGCCATTTTTCTTCCCTAAGGTGGTGTGGAAATACGCCCGTACCTGCGTACCCCCTTGACCTTAGGGAGCCATACCGCGTACGGGCCATTTTTCTTCCCTAAGGTGGTGTGGAAATACGCCCGTACCTGCGTACCCCCCTGACCTTAGGGAGTCATATCGCGTACGGGACATTTTTCTTCCCTAAGGTGGTGTGGAAATACGCCCGTACCTGCGTAACCCCTTGACCTTAGGGAGTCATATCGCGTACGGGCCATTTTTCTTCCCTAAGGTGGTGTGGAAATACGCCCGTACCTGCGTACCCCCTTGACCTTGGGGAGTCATACCGCGTACGGGCCATTTTTCTTCCCTAAGGTGGCGTGTAAATACGCCCGTACCTGCGTACCCCCCTGACCTTAGGGAGCCATACCGCGTACGGGCCATTTTTCTTCCCTAAGGTGGTGTGGAAATACGCCCGTACCTGCGTACCCTCCTGACCTTAGGGAATCATATCGCGTACGGGCCATTTTTCTTCCCTAAGGTGGCGGGGTGAACCTCAAGTCCTAATAATAAAGGTTAAAATCCTAAGAGTTTAGGACTTTTTCTCCTAAAACGTTAGGATTTGGAAATTCTGGATTATTTCTTTGTCGCAGAGATTAACCTAAAAGCTCCAATCATTATGATTTACCTTGTTTTGTCTTCTTTGTGCCTGGCCCTTCTTTACGGGGTTTACCGGTTGGCTTTGAGCCGCACCACTTTGCACCGGTTCAACAGGGTTATGCTGCTTTCAATCATTTTACTCTCTGCAGTCCTGCCTGCTGTCAGGTTTGATTTCATGCAGTTTGGGACGGCTCTGTCTGGCACGTTTGAGGAAGAGTCATCGTCCATGGATATGGTGTATGTGAGTGAAAACGTGCAAAACAGAACCGTCCCTGATTGCGCGTTTGAGGAGAGCGCTCCAGCTCAAACGGATATTACTGAAAACGCGCAAAACAGAACCGTCCCTGATTGCGCGCCGATGCACGGGGCGATTTGGTCCCTGATAAAGATGAATGCAGTTTCGATACTTACCTATATTTATATAGTGGGTATGGTATTTTTCATGATCCGGCTGCTGATAGGCATCATACGTGCCGAGACGCTTTGCCGCCTTGGCGGGCGAAGGCTCGCTGACGGGTCACGTCTGCTGGTGTGCGACGGTGATTTCCAGCCTACCAGCTGGCGCCGTACCGTGATCATTAGCCGCAAGGATCATGAATCAGAAAACTCTGACATGATAATTGAACATGAGCAGGCGCATATACGGTGCCGTCATTCAATAGATGTGGTGCTGGCCCAGACAGTATGCGCACTGCAGTGGTTCAACCCCGCCGCGTGGGCTCTCAAACGCAGCCTTCAGGAGGTTCATGAGTATGAGGCCGATGCCACTGTGCTGGCCGACGGCTACAATGAGCGCCAGTATCAGATATGTCTTGTCCAGGCTGCTCTTGGCGTCAGGATAGGGCTCGTGACCAGTAATTTTGCAAATTGTTCAACCAAAAAACGTATAACTATGATGAGAACAAACCAATCTTCTCCCTTTGTATGCTTACGTGCACTCTTAATGGTGCCCGCAGTATTGGTAACTGTCCAGCTCTCATCGGCCTGCAAGCCCGATGCCAGCCAGGATAACTCTCTTAATGCTCCGTCAGAGCAGCTTCTTGTAACTGTTGCTGAGCCCGTAGCTCTGAATGCTACTCAAGGTACACCGTTTGACACCGTTGCGTTCCTTAATAAATACCAACGTCCGCAGACGCTCTATGGGACAGATGTGTTTGTTATGGTTGAAAAGGATGGCGCTATCTGGATCACCGTTGACGGCAACAGGACTTTCTATCCCGCTACTCTTTCCAACTTTGAGAGTGAGTTTAACCGTCTCAGGAAAGAGAGCACGTTCAAGAATCCTAATCCGGAGAGAGTGCATATAGTTTATGAAAGCCGCAGTCACCTTGACAAGTGTGTCAAACTGGTGGATATACTCTCCAAGAGCTATAAGGCTGATAACATCCATGTGATATCGGACCGTCAGACGGTTCCGCCCCCCGCACCTGGCGCTCCTGAGTGGGGTTACAATGTCAATCCTGATAAGGAGAAGTACGTGCATGTTATGGTAAATACGGACAACAGCCTGCAGTTTACGGCATATAACACCACACCCGCCGGCGGAGCCGCCAGGAAAAAGGTAGATGGTAAGGTGGATACTGACAAGGAACTGAAAGCAGAGTTGGAGAGGCTCTATCCGGGTGCCGGCTCAAAAGTCAAGTACAGTGTCCAATATGGCCGTAACACATCAATACGTCTGTGGAAACAGATGGATAAGCTGATGTATGACCTTAAGTACACAAGGGCCGAATACAACAGGGGGCCCGCCAACATGAGCCATCGGGATTCAATAGATTACATCATCCTGGGTAAGGCGGGTGGTGACTCTGGCCGCAAGCGTCACATCAAGAACATGAAATGGTATAATGAAAATAAGGATAAGGAGGAGTTCTTCCGTATGGGATTCATCAACGGACAGCTCTGCGTATGCAAGGGTAATGATGCATCAAAGCTTGCTCCCATAGCATTTGATGACCTGGTGCCTTACTTCAAGGCCAACTGCCCGGGCGGCAATGAGCGCAGCGCCATTGTTCTGCTGGAGCTGCCTATGGATGATGAGTCCGTATCGGTAGAGTTCCTGGACAAACTCCTTACAAAGATGGAGGGTTGGATCACCACATTCACCCGACGTCTCTACCTGAGTCCCACTCATATTGAATAAGAAATGAAAGCATTATCTGACAGAGAACAGGAGGTGATGAATGTCATCTGGGAGGTGCGCAGCTGCTGCGTGGACGACGTGCTGCAGCACCTTCCGGATCCAAAGCCGGCATACACCACGGTCCAGACATTCATGAAGATCCTGGAGGAGAAGGAGTTCCTGACCCATAAACGCGAGGGTAAGAAATTCATCTTCTACCCGCTTGTGGAAAAGCCGGAGTATAACCGGTGGATCCTTAAGCACATGAAGGACAACCTCTTTGGGGGATCGGCCAAATCCCTTCTGAACACCTTTATCCGCGACAGCGACCTTACGGAGTCCGATATCAGCGACCTGATGCTACTTCTGAGTGAGCTGAAGGAGGAAACAGCTTGAATCCCGCAGCCCCCTGACCTTGGGGAACCATACCGCGTAGAAGCCATTTTTCGTCCCCAACGTGAGCCGAAGAATGGCTTTCTCGTGATAGTACCCCTGACCTTAGGGAGCCATACCGCGTACGGGCCATTTTTTCTCCCTAAGGTGCGTCGGAAATACGCCAGAACCTGCGTTACCCCCTGACCTTAGGGAGCCAGCACGCAGGTGGGGCCATTTTTCTCCCTAAGGTGGGCGGTAAATACGCCAGCACCTGCGTTACCCCCTGACCTTAGGGAGCCAGCACGCAGGTGGGGCCATTTTTCTCCCTAAGGTGGGCGGTAAAAACGCCAGAACCTGCGTTACCCCCTGACCTTAGGGAGCCATCACGCAGGTGGAGCCATTTTTCTCCCTAAGGTGGGCGGTAAATACGCTAGAACCTGCGTTACCCCCTGACCTTAGGGAGCCAGCACGCAGGTGGGGCCATTTTTCTCCCTAAGGTGGGCGGTAAATACGCCAGAACCTGCGTTACCCCCCTGACCTTAGGGAGCTACAACGCAGGTACGGCCATTTCTCTCCCTAAGGTGAGCCGGAAATATGCCAGAACCTGCGTTGTCCCCTGACCTTGGGGAACCAAACTGCGTATAGGCCATTTTTCCTCCCTAAGGTCAGGGTGGGGGGAGAAGTAGAAAATGCATATTCTTGGAAAATAAATGGACAATGTCGGTTTTTTGGAGTATATTCGCTGATTATTACTGAAAGACTAATCTGCAATATATGAAAAATGATATAAAGCCGGCAGAGGGAAAGCTTGGAGTGCTGTGTGTAGGACTTGGTGCGGTATCGACGACCCTTATTACCGGTACTCTGATGGCCCGAAAAGGACTGGCCAATCCCGTGGGATCTTTCACTCAGATAGGAAAGATGCGCGTGGGACGCGGCGATAAGAAACAGTACAAGCATGTAGGTGAGATAGTTCCCATGACAGACCTCAAGGATGTGGTATTTGGAGCTTGGGATGTATTTACCGACAACGCATATGAGAGCGCTCTCTACTGCCAGGTGCTCAAGCGTGAGGACATTGAGCCGGTTCGTGACGAGTTGGAGCGCATCAAGCCTATGAAGGCCTGCTTTGACCCCGATTACGCCAAGAACCTGGTTGACCCGCAGTTTGGCCGCGTGCCCGATCCGCTTTGGGCAATGCCTACTGATACCCGCTGGAACTACGCCCAGAACCTGCGCCGCGATATACAGAACTTTAAGAAGGAGAACGGCTGTAGCCGCGTGATCGTGTTCTGGATTGCCAGCACGGAGTCTTATACCCCGCGCAATGAGGCCGTTCACGGAAGCATAGCCGGACTGGAGGCTGCCATGAAGGCCGATGACCGCAAGCACCTGCCTCCAAGCATGATCTATGCATACGCCGCACTGATGGAGGGTTGTCCCTTCATTATGGGTGCTCCAAACGTATGCGTTGACATACCTGCATTCTTTGAACTCTCCAAGAAACAAGGCCTGCCTATAGTAGGTAAGGATTTCAAGAGCGGCCAGACTATGATGAAGAGCGCCATGGCTCCCATATTCCGTACCCGCATGCTGGGTGTAGAGGGCTGGTTCTCAACCAATATCCTGGGTAACCGCGACGGTCAGGTGATTGAGCACCCCGATAACTTTGAGACCAAACGCATAAGCAAGGCTTCATCAATAGAGTGGATTCTGGAGCAGGATGAGTATCCTGAACTCTATACTGACATTTACCATAAGGTCAAGATCAACTACTACCCGCCCCGCAAGGACAACAAGGAGAGCTGGGACAATATTGACATATTCGGCTGGATGAACTATCCCATGCAGATAAAGGTCAATTTCCTGTGCCGTGACTCAATACTTGCCGCTCCTATCTGTCTGGACCTGATGCTCTTTACCGATCTGGCTTTGAGGGCCGGCTTGAGCGGAGTCCAGGAGTGGCTTTCATTCTATGTCAAGAAGCCTATGACCTATGATGATGAGCGCCCCGTGCATGACCTGTTCCAGCAGTTTGCAATGCTCAAGAACCAGATACGTCTGCTTGGCGGCTATGAGGCCGATCAGGAATTGGATTGATATACATAGGAATATACAATAGATAGTGTATATAACGAGAGGTGGCAGAACGGCCGCCTCTCGTTGTATTTAAAGGATTTTTGCATATTTATTTGGCAAATTAATGTATAATGAATAAATTTTATCTCTAATTTTGCACCCGAAACGAGAATATTTATGCAATATGAAGAATAAGAACAATCGTTTGGAGGCTATCCGCCTGATCATATCGGAACAGGATATCAAGAATCAGGACCAGCTTCTGCAGGTTCTCAACTCACGCGGTTACTCTGTAACCCAGGCAACATTGTCAAGAGACCTTAAGAAAATGAAGATCTCAAAGGTAGCCAATACATATGGTGACTATTTATATGTACTGCCCAATCATGCTCTGCTGCAGAAAAAGAACTCCGGCAGCACTCAGGAGGAGGTAGCCATGAACCAGCCCCGTTACGGTTTCGTGTCGTTGAACTTCTCGGGCAATATGGCCGTAATCAAGACCAAGCCCGGATATGCGAGCAGCCTTGCATATGACGTTGACAACCATAACCTGCCCGGCGTACTGGGAACCATAGCCGGCGATGACACCCTGCTCATTGTTCTGGCCGAGGGTGCCAACCGTATGGAGATAAAGCGCCTGCTTGAACCGATAATTATTTCACTCTAAAAATACAGACATTATACTTAAGGTATATTATGGAAAACGTAATTGATGTAGTGGTTGCTGATGAGTCACACGAGAAGTATGTTGACACCATCCTGGAAACCATTTCTGAAGCAGCTAAGGTTCGCGGAACCGGAATAGCTAAGCGTACCCACGAGTACGTGGCAAACAAGATGCGTGAAGCTAAGGCTGTAATAGCGCTGGATGGTGACAAGTTCGCCGGATTCAGTTACATCGAGACATGGCAGGACAAGAAATACGTGACCACATCGGGCCTGATCGTTCATCCCGATTACCGTGGACGCGGACTTGCCAAACGTATTAAGGACATGACATTCACTCTGGCCCGCACTCGCTGGCCGCACGCCAAGATATTCTCGCTTACAAGCGGTGCTGCGGTGATGGCCATGAACACTCAGCTGGGTTACAAACCGGTTACATTTGCCGACCTTACCCAGGATGAGGCTTTCTGGAAAGGCTGTGAGGGTTGCGTAAACGTGGATATCCTGCACCGCACAAACAGAAAGTACTGCATATGCACAGGTATGCTTTATGATCCTGAGGAGTATCTTCCCGCCAAGTTGCCCGAGGATGTACTCAAGAGAATTAAGAAATTGGATAACAAAAAACAGTAAAGATATGAGCAAGAAGAAAGTTGTAGTAGCTTTTTCCGGAGGTCTGGATACCAGCTATAACGTAATGTACCTGACAAAGGAGATGGGATATGAGGTTTATGCCGCATGTGCCAATACCGGTGGCTTCAGCCCCGAGCAGCTCAAGAAGAATGAAGAGAACGCCTACAAGCTGGGCGCCGTTAAATATGTGACTCTGGACGTGACTCAGGAGTATTATGAGAAGTCACTCAAATATATGGTTTTTGGCAATGTTCTGCGTAACAACTGCTACCCCATATCCGTCTCTTCAGAGCGTATCTTCCAGGCTCTGGCCATTGCCAAGTATGCCAATGAGATCGGTGCCGATGCAATAGCACACGGTTCAACCGGTGCAGGCAACGACCAGATACGTTTTGACATGACATTCCTGGTAAAGGCTCCCGGCGTAGAGATCATCACTCTTACCCGTGACCGTAACCTGAGCCGTAAGGAGGAGATTGACTACCTGAACGCCAACGGTTTCAGTGCAGATTTCACCAAGCTCAAGTACTCTTACAACGTAGGTATCTGGGGCACATCAATCTGCGGCGGTGAGATCCTGGACAGCAAGCAGGGTCTGCCTGAGAGCGCTTACCTTAAGCACCCCACCAAGGAGGGCTCCGAGATACTGAGCCTGGGCTTTGAGAAGGGTGAGCTGGTAGCCGTAAACGGTAAGAAGTTTGACGATCGTATCAAGGCTATCCAGGAGGTTGAGAAGATTGGCGCCGCCTATGCCATCGGCCGTGACTGCCACGTTGGTGACACCATCATCGGCATCAAGGGCCGTGTGGGCTTTGAGGCTGCCGCCCCCATGCTGATCATCGGCGCACACCGTTTCCTTGAGAAGTACACCCTGTCCAAGTGGCAGCAGTACTGGAAGGATCAGGTTTCAAACTGGTACGGCATGTTCCTGCATGAGTCACAGTACCTGGAGCCCGTTATGCCCGATATCGAGGCAATGCTGGCCAGCTCACAGCGTAATGTGAACGGTACCGTTACCCTGGAGCTCCGTCCCTACAGCTTCCAGACCGTAGGTTGCGACACTCCCGATGACCTGGTACACAACAAGCTGGGTGAGTACGGTGAGGGTGCCAAGGCTTGGACTGCCGATGACGCCAAGGGATTCATCAAGATCACATCAACTCCGCTGCGTGCTTACTATAGCGTGCATCCGGATGAAGAGAGATAAAATTTACCATATTAACCCTTGTTTACTAACAATTAAAACTAAAGATTATGTCAGACGTAAAAAAGCTTTGTCGTTCTTCAAAGAACAAGAAAATCTTTGGCGTATGCGGTGGCTTCGCTGAGTATTTTGATGTTGATGTGACTATCATGCGCATCATCTTCCTGATATTGTTTTTTGCCGGGAGCTTAGGCCTTTGGGCATATCTCATCTGCGCACTGGTAATGCCCGCTGACAAATGATAAAGGTAGGTATAATTGGAGGTGCCGGTTACACTGCCGGTGAGCTTATCCGCATCCTGCTTGGACACCCCGATGCAGAGATCGTGTTCGTGAACAGTACCAGCAACGCAGGTAACAAGCTTAGCTCAGTACATGAGGGCCTGATTGGTGAGACCGATATGACCTTTACCGATCAGCTGCCGCTTGACACCATTGACGTACTGTTTTTCTGCACCGCTCACGGTGATACCCGCAAGTTCATGGAGGCCAACACCCTGCCTGAGGGCCTTAAGGTGATAGACCTCTCCATGGATTACCGCTTGGAGGCCGATGACAACCCGTTCATCTATGGTCTGCCGGAGCTTAACCGCCGTGCCATCTGCAAGAGCCAGTATGTGGCCAACCCCGGCTGCTTTGCCACTGCCATACAGCTGGCGCTGCTGCCTCTGGCCCGCAACCTGATGCTCAATGATGATGTCTATGTGAATGCCATCACAGGCAGCACAGGCGCCGGTGTAAAGCCGGGTGCAACAACACACTTCAGCTGGCGTAACAACAACATCAGCATATACAAGCCGTTCACCCATCAGCATCTGCCCGAGATCATACAGTCTGTAAAGCACCTGCAGAGCAGCTTCAATTCAGACATCAACTTCATACCCTACCGTGGTGACTTTGCCCGTGGCATCTACGCTACCGTAGTGGTTAAGAACGCTGTGGATATTGATGAGCTCTACAAGATATACCGTGAGTACTATGAGGCAGATTCATTTGTACATGTGGTAGAGGAGCCTATTGACCTTAAGCAGGTTGTCAACACCAACAAGTGCCTGCTGCATCTTGAGAAACATGGTGACAAACTGCTTGTTGTATCTTGTATCGACAACCTGCTCAAGGGCGCCAGTGGCACTGCCGTTCACAACATGAATTTGCTGTTTAACTTGAAAGAAACAACCGGTTTGAAATTAAAATCCTCCGGATTTTAATTTCAAACCTCGTTTCCGGACATTTTTTTAGTTTGCTCCGCAAACGGGGCGGTCTCCGGCCGCGCTGGGGGAGCCTAATCAGATATTGAAAATGAAACTATTTCCAGTATATAGCCTGTTCCCGGTTAATATCGTTAAGGGACAGGGACAGAAAGTGTGGGATGACAAAGGTCAGGAGTATCTGGACCTTTACGGCGGTCATGCAGTGATCAGCATAGGTCACGCACATCCTCATTACGTTGAGGCTGTGAGCCGTCAGGTTGCCACACTGGGATTCTATTCAAATTCAGTGATCAACCGTCTGCAGGAGCAGCTGGCCGAGCAGCTGGGTCGTGTATCGGGCTATGAGGATTACAGCCTGTTCATGATCAACAGCGGTGCCGAGGCCAACGAGAATGCCCTCAAGCTGGCATCGTTCCACACCGGACGCAGCCGTGTGCTCTCACTCAAGAAGGCTTTCCACGGCCGTACATCACTGGCTGTAGAGGTTACTGACAACCCCAAGATCATCGCTCCCATCAACGCATGCGGTCATGTGACCTACCTGCCGTGGGGTGACCTGGAGGCTGCCAAGGCCGAGCTTGCCAAGGGTGATGTAGCTGCCCTGATAATTGAAGGAATACAAGGCGTAGGAGGTATTCAGGTACCTTCCGATGATTATATGAAAGGACTGCGTGAGGCTTGTACAGCAAACGGCACTGTAATGGTTCTGGATGAGATCCAGAGCGGTTACGGCCGTAGCGGCAAGTTCTTTGCTCACCAGTACAACGGCATCAAGCCTGACCTCATCACCGTAGCAAAGGGTATCGCCAACGGTCTGCCCTGCGCCGGCCTGCTTATCAGCCCCATGTTCCAGCCCGTCATCGGTCAGCTGGGTACCACATTCGGCGGCAACCATCTGGCTTGCGCCGCTGCAATGGCCGTGCTTGACGTGATTGAGAAGGAGCATCTGGTAGAGAACGCAGCTAACGTAGGTTCATACCTGCTGGAGCAGCTCAAACAGATTCCCGGACCCAAGGAGGTTCGTGGTCGCGGCCTCATGATAGGCATGGAGTTTGAGCAGCCCATCAAGGAGATCCGCCAGCGTCTGCTGTTTGAAGAGCACATCTTTACCGGCGTAAGCGGAACCAACGTGATCCGTCTGCTCCCGCCCCTGTGCATCACCAAGCAGGATGCCGACCGCTTCCTGGAGAGCTACGCCAAGGTAATCAAGTGATTATCTTAGGATTCCAATTGAGCAAAAGATCCTAGGCGAGCGGAAAAAGAGAGAGTATACTCCCGGGAGTCTCGCACCCACGCGAGACCAGTGGGAGGGGCCCGCGACTAAAAATATCTATTCTGGAACGATCAGTTTCGGAATAGATATTTTTCGTTGTGGGAGGGCGTTCTCCCGGGAGTATACTCTCTCTTTTTCCCCTTACTTTCTTGAATCGGTGCCCCAAAGCATTTTCTCGCGGAGGGTGCTGAAGAAGTCTCCTCCGTCGGGCTTGATTACACTTATCTGGAAGGGAGCGCGGCTTATCTCAATGGTGGTGTGCTCACGACAGCTGAAACTGTTGCCGTCAATTGATACCAGGAAGCTGTGGCTGCGGCTGGTTACGTCCAGACGGATGGTCTGGTCGGCCGACAGTACCAGCGGGCGCATGGTGAGGCTATGCGGAGCAACCGGAGTGAGGCATATCACGTTGGTGCCCGGAGCTATGATGGGACCGCCTACGCTCAGGGAGTAGGCTGTTGAGCCGGTGGGTGTGGCCACTACCAGACCGTCGGCCTGATAGGTGATCATGGGGGTGCCGCCAACGCTGGTGGATATCTGGATCATTGATGAGATATCATGCTTAAGGATTGCGATATCATTCAGGGCGTAGGGAGTATGACCCAGAGGCAGGCCGTCCATGCTTATCTGAAGGAGGTTGCGGTTCTCAAGAGTGTATTTGCCGTCACAGATGCGGCGTATGGCATCCTCCATACGGGAGCAGGTGATATCGGCCAGGAATCCCAGACGGCCGGTGTTGATACCTACTATGGGGATGCCCTTGCTGCCTACGCGGGTTGCAGTGCGCAGGAACGTACCGTCACCGCCTATGCTGATAACGGCATCGGCAGTAAAATCATCACCTTCTATCACGCTGTCTGAGGGAATATCCCATCCCATATCGGACTTGAGGAAACGCAGGTAGCGGCTATCGACAGCTATCTGGCTACCCAGTGAGTGGAGCAGACTGAAGAACTGTGGCTCCTGGCCGCAGGTCTTGTCGGACGACGGATTTCCGAATATCGCAAAACGCATATTTATCTATTTTTAAGCGCTTAAGAGAGGAATTATTCCTATCTTTGCTGATTGAGCATAGTGGGTACAAAGTACCGCTGCTCGCGGCAAAGATAGTTCATTTTATTCAAGTGAAATGACTTATGACGAGATTAAGTGTTAATATCAACAAGATAGCTACCATACGTAACGCACGAGGCGGCAACAACCCTGACGTAGTCAAGGTTGCGCTTGACTGCGAGAGGTTTGGAGCTGACGGCATTACCGTACACCCCCGTCCCGATGAGCGCCATATACGCCGTCAGGATGTCTATGACCTTAAGAAGGTTCTCACGACGGAATTCAACATAGAGGGTTATCCCGCACCGGCTTTCATGGAGCTGGTATGCAAGATCAAGCCCGCACAGGTAACATTGGTACCCGATTCACCTGACCAGATCACATCAAACCACGGCTGGGATACGCTGAACAACCAGGACTTCCTGACCGATGTGGTGTCAGAGTTCAGGAACAACGGAATCCGCACATCGATATTCGTGGATGCCAACCCCATGATGGTGGAGTTGGCTGCCAAGGCGGGAGCTGACCGCGTGGAGCTGTATACTGAGCCCTACGCCACCAATTATGAGGCGCTGGATCCTGAAACGGCGGTAAAGCCGTTCGTAGAGGCTGCCCGTAAGGCACGTGAATGCGGACTGGGACTTAACGCCGGACATGACCTGAGCCTTAAGAACCTTAAGTTCCTCAAGGAGCAGATTCCATGGCTGGATGAGGTGTCAATAGGCCATGCCTTGGTATGTGACGCCCTCTATATGGGACTGGAGAAAACAATTAGCGAATATAAAAACTGCATTATCTGAATATGTTCTTACAAACACTTGCACAGGCATTAGGTGACACCACGGCTCAGAGCCAGGTTGCCGTACAGTTGGCAGAGGAGACTGCTGATAAGATGAATCTTTTTGACATGGCCCTTAAGGGAGGCTGGATCATGCTGGTACTCCTGCTGCTGTCAATACTCTGTTTCTACATCTTCTTTAACCGTATTGCGGTATACCGTAAGGCCGATATCAAGGACCCGCACTTTATGGACCGTATCAACGATTACATGAAGAACGGTGAGGTCAAGTCCGCCCAGATATTCTGCCAGGCAACAGCATCACCCGTCAGCCGTATCGTTGAGAAGGGTGTAGGTCTGGCCGATCACGACGCAAAGGATATCCAGTTGGGTATGGAGAATGCCGCCAACGTTGAGATTGCCAAGCTTGAGAAGGGTCTGAAAGGCCTGTCAACAATAGCAAGTGCCGCCCCGATGATTGGTTTCCTTGGAACCGTAATCGGTATGGTACGTGCTTTCTGGGAGATGGCCAATGCAGGTAACAACATAGACGTCTCACTGCTGTCAAGCGGAATCTATGAGGCCATGATCACCACCGTAGGCGGTCTGATTGTAGGTATCATAGCTCTGTTTGCCTACAACTATCTGGTGTCACGTGTTGACGCCATAGCAAATGAGATGGAGTCATTCATTCAGGACTTTACCGTAAATCTGGGTAAGTGATATGTTGAAGAGACGTAACGAGGTATCACCGCAGTTCAGCATGTCGTCCATGACCGACATCATATTCCTGCTGCTGATATTCTTTATGATAACATCAACGATGGTCAGCCCCAACGCCATCAAGGTTCTGCTGCCTCAGAGTTCGCAGCAGACATCGGCCAAACCGCTGACCCGCGTCATCATAGACCGTGATCTGAACTACTACACAGCGTTCGGCAATGATGACGAGATGCCTATAGTCTTTGAGGAACTGACAGATTTCCTGATTGACTGTTCACAGAAGGAGCCCGATATGTACGTGGCCCTTTATGCCGATGAGTCCGTACCTTACAAGGAGATTGTAAAGGTACTGAACATAGCTAACGAGAATCAGTTCAAGGTGGTACTTGCCACACGCCGTCCTGACAGGAAATGATCCTATGAAGAAGAACAGAGAGTTCAACATATTCTCACTGTTGTGGACCCTGCTGGTTCACGCTTGCGTCATAGGGTTGTTGCTGGTGCTGCACATGACCAGACCTCTGGCTCAGGCCGAGAGCGGCGTCCCCGTCATGCTGGGCAATATGGGTAACCTGGATACTGACTATGAGTTCACCGAGGTCAACTCAATGCCGGCTCCCGCACCTGCTGCGGTTCCCACACCTGTGGCACCCCAGGCAGAGCCTGCCATCACCCAGGATATGGAGGAGACGGTAGCCATTGAGAGCGGCGAGAAGGAGAAACCCGTCAAGCCCGTGGAGACCCCCCGTCAACCCACACCTGAGGAGATCCGTGCCGAGCAGGAGCGTCAGGCAAGGCAGAATGCCGATAATATGATGGCCAACGCTTTTAATAACAGTAGGTCTCAGCAGGCTAGTTCATCTACAGAAGAAAAGTCCAATGATCAAAGTACACTTGGTTCACCTGAAGGAAATTCCGATAAGGGCAAGCCTTCTGGCGAGGGCAGTTATGGAACTTGGGATTTAGGCGGACGTAATCCGATAGGAGGAGAATTGTATCGTCCTCGGTATGATGTTCAGGATGAAGGTCGTGTAGTATTAACAGTTACAGTGGATCCTGATGGAAATGTGATAGATGTTAGAATGAATAGTCGTACTAATACAACTAATCTAAAATTGAGAAATGCTGCTATTGAGGCTGCTCGTCGTACTCAGTTCGATAAGGTTAGTGGTGAAAACAACCAGACCGGAACAATCATTTACTACTTCAAACTCAAGTAATTCTCAATTCTCAACTCTCAATTCTCAATTCAAAAAATCATGGTCTACATCTTTCTTGCAGAAGGCTTTGAGGCAATAGAGACAATCACTCCGCTGGATATGCTTATCCGCGCCGGAATCGAGGTGAACACCATATCCATAACTGATGAGTTTCTGGTCAAGAGCAGTCAGGGAATTCCTGTTCAGGCCGATGACCTGTTTGAGAACACTGATTTCAGTGATGCCGAGATGCTGATATTGCCCGGCGGACAGCCCGGATCGACCAACCTGGGCAAGCATAAGGAACTGGAGGCCCTGCTGCGTGAGGCTATGGCCAAGAATCTGCCTGTAGGCGCCATCTGCGCCGCTCCCACGGTGCTGGGCAAGCACGGACTGCTGCAGGGACGTAAGGCAACCTGCTATCCCGGATGCGAGGGTATGCTCAAGGGTGCCGACTGCAAGGAGACATTCGTCCAGAAGGACGGAAACCTGATTACCGCATGCGGTCCCGCCGCTGCTGTAGAGTTTGCAAAGGCTATCATCAGCCTGCTTCGCGGTGACGAGGTCACAGCCTCGGTTTGTGAAAAGATGATGTTCGGCCGTGCCTGATGCTTGATCTTGCACTGCGTGACGTCAAGTATCTGCCCGGCGTAGGCCCGGCAAGAGCCGCCCTCCTTAAAGGTGAGCTCCAGATAAGCACGCTGCAGGATCTGCTTTACTATTTTCCTTACAAATACATTGACCGCAGCCGCATCTTCCAGGTAAGGGAGGTGGACGGTACCATGCCCTATATCCAACTCAAAGGTAAGATACTGAGTTTTGAGCAGATAGGTGAGGGCAGACGCCAGCGTCTGGTGGCCCATTTCAGTGACGGAACCGGAGTGGCCGATCTGGTGTGGTTCAGCGGAATAAAATATACACTTGACCGTTACCGCCCCGGGGTTGAATATGTGGTGTTCGGCAAGCCTACGATATTTGGCGGCAGGGTGAATATAGCCCATCCGGAGATAGACCAGGAGGCCAACCTGAATCTGCAGGAGATGGGCATGCAGCCCTATTACAACACCACTGAGAAGATGAAGAAGGCGGGTCTGAATTCCGCCGCCATACGCAAGCTGGTAAACAACCTGATGGCTCTCATTGTGGAGCCCCTGCCTGAGACTCTGCCTGATTGGCTCAAGGAGAAGGAGCATCTCATGCCCCTGACCGATGCCCTTAAGGTGCTGCATAATCCCCGCACACCCCTGGAGTTGCGTCTGGCACAACTCAGAGTCAAGTTTGAGGAGCTGTTTTACATACAGCTTAACCTGGCCCGATATGCCAGTGACCGCCAGCGTAAGTTCAAGGGTTACGTGTTCAGCAAGGTGGGTGATTACTTTAACCGGTTCTATAATGAGAAACTGCCGTTCAGTCTGACTGGAGCCCAGAAGCGTGTGATACGTGAGATCCGTAACGATATGGGCAGCGGCCGCCAGATGAACCGCCTGCTGCAGGGTGATGTGGGCAGCGGCAAGACTATGGTGGCCCTGATGACCATGCTCATAGCCATTGACAACGGCTATCAGGCCTGCATAATGGCACCTACCGAGATACTCTCAGAGCAGCATTTTGCAAATATCTCCAGATACATAGAGGGGCTTGGGCTCAGGGTGGAGCTGCTTACCGGCAGCATCAAGGGAAAGCGCCGTGAGAGCATACTCAAGGGGCTCAAGGAGGGTAGCGTGAACATACTTGTCAGCACCCATGCCGTACTTGAGGATCCGGTGGAGTTCAACCGTCTGGGATTTGTGGTGATTGATGAGCAGCACCGGTTCGGCGTGGCCCAGAGGGCGCGTCTGTGGAGCAAGAGCAAGATGCCTCCCCATGTGCTGGTCATGACGGCCACACCCATACCGCGTACGCTGGCCATGACACTGTACGGCGACCTGGATGTATCGGTCATAGATGAACTGCCTCCCGGACGCAAGCCCATACGGACCGAGCATTACTATGACGGCAACCATACATCGGTCTATGCGTTCCTGGACCGCGAGCTTAAGAAAGGGCGCCAGGCGTATATTGTCTATCCGCTCATCGAGGAGAGTGAGAAGATTGACCTCAAGAACCTGGAGGAGGGTTATCTGACCGTCTGTGAGAGGTTTGCCGGATATGGAGTGAGCAAGGTGCACGGACGTATGAAACCGGCCGAGAAGGATGCCGAGATGCAGCGGTTCAAGCGTAATGAGACCCAGATTATGGTGGCCACCACCGTGATTGAGGTGGGCGTGGACGTGCCCAATGCCAGCATCATGCTGATTGAGAACGCCAACCGGTTCGGACTCTCACAGCTGCACCAGCTGCGCGGCCGCGTGGGCCGTGGCGCCGACCAGTCGTTCTGCCTGCTCATCACTCCGTACCAGCTCAGTGAGGATACACGCAAGCGCATTGAGATAATGACCGCCACATGTGACGGATTTGAGATTGCCGAGGCTGACCTTAAGCTCCGAGGCCCCGGTGACCTGGAGGGAACGCAGCAGAGCGGTATGGCATTTGACCTGCATCTGGCCAATATAGCACGTGACGGAGCGCTGATAGAGCATGTCCGTGAGATAGCCAAGGGGATCATTGCCGATGACCCTGAACTGGTGCTCCCGCAGAATGTCCTGATGGCCCGCATGCTCAGCCGTCTCAAGAAAAGTGAGTATGACTGGTCATCAATCTCATGAAAAATAAGTAACTTCGCGACTTGAAAATAAAAAGATGTATAACAGGTTCTTGAACAGGTTGCTTACAGTGGTTCTGATGCTTGCATCGGAATGTGCATTTGTTTGGGCACAGGATGCCAAACCGGCTCCTGCCATGCCTGTCACGCCTATGGACCGTGTTTACATGCCCGCTCATGTAAATCCCGGACTGGCTGTTGACCTGGATAATCCCGCATCATATCTCTATCCGGAGTGGAGCAACGCCTATGTGCACAAGTTTGAGAATGTGGAGCTACCGGATACGGTCATCATCTCGATGAAGGGCTATGTGATGCCTACTGACAGCACCCGAATCACAGACAGATACGGTTACCGCTCCAATCGCGGACGTAACCATTACGGCATTGACATCAAGGTCAAGACCGGCGATACCATCCGTGCAGCATTTGACGGCAAGGTCCGCATATCACGTTATGAGCGTCGCGGTTACGGCCACTACCTGGTGATACGTCATCCCAACGGACTGGAGACCGTGTACGGACATCTGTCCAAGAAACTGGTGGCTGAGAATGACATAGTTCATGCGGGCGATCCCATCGGTCTGGGCGGAAATACCGGCCGTTCCACAGGGTCACATCTGCATTTTGAGACACGCGTGCTTGGCAACGCAATCAATCCCGCCTATATGTTTGATTTCCCACATCAGACAGCGGTGACGGATTATTTCATCTACGCCAAGAACACACGTGAGATATACTACACCGTAAAGAAAGGCGATACTCTGAGCAGGATCGCAATTAAGAATGAGACTACCATCGGCAATATCTGTAAGCTTAACGGCATTTCACGTAATGCCGTGATCAAGGTGGGTCAGACGCTGAGGGTAAACTGAAACTGAACTGAAATGAAAGAGCAGAACTGTAAGGCCGATACCAACAAGGAGTTTGATGAGGTGATAAAGATGTGCCGTGCACTCTATGTCAAGAAACTGCAGGATTACGGTGCATCATGGCGTATCATGCGCCCCGAGTCACTGACTGACCAGATATTCATCAAGGCCAAGCGCATACGCAGCATTGAGACCAAGGGCGTATCACTCATTGATGAGGGTATCCGTTCAGAGCTGATAGGTATCGTGAATTACGGCATCATTGCTCTCATCCAGCTGGAACACGGTTTCTCCGATACCGTTGACAAGGATTCTGACTGGGCTATCAGTGAGTATGACAAATACGCCAACGCTGCCCTGGAGCTGATGAAAAAGAAGAATCATGACTATGACGAGGCATGGCGCGGAATGCGTACCACATCATACACGGACCTGATACTTACCAAGATAAACCGTACCAAGGAGATAGAGAGTCATGACGGCAAGACGGTTGTATCGGAAGGTATTGACGCCAACTACATGGATATGATCAACTACGCCGTATTCGGTCTAATAAAGACTGTGATAGAGAGCGGAGCGGAAAAATAAATAGAGAACCAAATGAGTGACGAGGCAAAAAAGATAGGGCTGCCGGCTAAGATACTTGTCAATTTCTGCCGGGTATTGCTGGGCCTGACTTTCATGTTCTCGGGTGTGGTCAAGGCGATTGACCCCGTGGGCACCCAGATTAAGCTGTCAGATTACCTCTATGCGTTCGGCATGGGAGGATATATGCTGGACTCTACTCTGATTATACTGGCCTGTCTGCTGGCCGGTTTGGAGATTCTTGTAGGAGCATACTTGCTGGTGGGCGCGTTCCCCAAGGGCACGTCTCTGGTGGTACTTGTAATGATGGTGCTGCTCACCCCGTTCACCCTCTATATTGCGCTCAACAATCCTGTCGAGGAGTGCGGCTGTTTTGGCGATGCTCTGGTACTTACCAACTGGGAGACATTCTACAAGAACATATTCCTGCTTCTGCTGGCTCTGCTGGTATTCATCAAACGCAAGGCCATCGTGCCGTTTGTTGAGGGCAGACGCCACTGGGTGATAACACTTATCGTCACCCTGATAGCCGTAAGGTTCATGACGGCCAATATCAACAGCCTGCCGGTTCTGGATTTCAGGGCCTACAAGGTTGGCACGGACCTGCGCACTGAGGTTCTGGAGAACAGAAATCCCGCCATGGCGGACTTCTCAGTCATGGATGCCGATATGAATGACCTGACCGCAGACCTGCTGTCAGACAGCAGCTACACGTTCCTGTTGGTATCGGCCCATCTGGAGAATGCAAGTGAGAGCAATCTGGATTTGATTGATGACGTATTTGACTATTGCGGTCATTACGGATATAAGATAATAGGACTGACCTCGTCAAGTGAGGATGTCATAAAGCAGTGGACCGAGAATGCCGGGGCCGAGATCCCGTTCCTGTTCTGTGATGAGATTCCGCTGCAGACCATGGTACGTTCCAATCCCGGCCTCATACTGCTCAGGAACGGAGTGATAGTGAACAAGTGGAGTGACGTCCGTATACCTAGCGATGAGGAGTTGTCAGGACCGCTTGACGTAATCAAGGTGGGCCAGCTGCCGGATCCGGATCCGTTGCGTACCCCGTGGGCGGTATGCGTTCTGTTCCTGCTGCCGCTGTTCATGGTGGTGCTGATAGACAGACTTAAGAGAATGATACAATAACAATAACGTTTTTAATACTATTTGAAATGAGAAAGAAAATTGTTGCCGGAAACTGGAAGATGAACAAGACTCTCCAGGAAGGTATTGCTCTTGCTACAGAGCTGAATGAGGTATTGGCTGCTGACAAACCCAACTGCGACGTTATCATCGGCACCCCGTTCATCCATCTTGCAAAGATCTCTGATATCATTGACCACAAGGTTATCGGTCTTTCTGCCGAGAACTGCGCTGACAAGGAGTCTGGTGCTTATACCGGTGAGGTATCAGCTGCCATGGTTAAGTCAACTGGTGCTGAGTATGTAATCCTGGGTCACTCAGAGCGTCGTGAGTACTATCACGAGACATATGATATCCTTAAGGAGAAGGTTCTGCTGGCTCTTGCCAACGGTCTTAAGGTAATCTTCTGCATCGGTGAGTCACTCGACGAGCGCGAGAAGGGTATCCAGAACCAGATCGTTAAGGCTGAGCTTGAGGGTTCAGTATTCAACCTCTCAGCCGAGGAGTTTAAGAACATCACAATCGCCTACGAGCCTATCTGGGCTATCGGTACCGGTAAGACCGCTACTGCCGATCAGGCTGAGGAGATTCACGCTTATATCCGCTTAGTGATTGCCGACAAGTATGGCAAGCAGGTTGCTGAGGATACTTCAATCCTTTACGGTGGCTCATGCAAGGCTTCAAACGCTCCTGAGCTGTTCTCAAAGGTTGACATCGATGGTGGCCTTATCGGCGGCGCCTCATTGAAGGTAGCTGATTTCAAGGGTATCATCGACGCTTGGAAAAAGTAATTAAAACAATATGAAAAAGACAGGATTAACAGTATTCCTGGCTCTCTTTACGGCTCTGGCCAGCGCCCAAACGACGCTGGTCCAGGAGCTGGAGAGGGATGTCCCGGGCAAGGGTCAGATACGCATCGAGCGTGATGTGCGTCTGGACAGTCTTATCGGTAAGGTATCTCAGGTTCAGTCCGGTACCAAGATAAAAGCCATCGGATACCGTGTCCAGGTCTTTGCCGGAAACAACACACGTGCATCGAAAGAGAGGGCCAATGAGGTGGATAAGTACATCCGCTCACACTTTCCTGACCTGCCTGTGCACACAGAGTTCCGCAACCCGCGCTGGCGTTGCACTGTGGGTGATTTCCTCTATTATGAGGAGGCCTTCGAGACTCTGCGCAAACTCAGAAAAGAAACGCCTTACAAGGGCATGATCATTTTACGCAATCAGGAGATTACCATTCCGTTATGAGTTCACTGATACCATACTCCGATGAGAACTCGGAGAAATTCCTTGCGCTCAAGCATCACTACGAGGAGATTCTTAAACTTATAGAGCCCGATGCAGGCCGTGAGGGCCTGGTGCGCACTCCGCTGCGTGTGGCCAAGACTCTGCTGGATTTTACCAGCGGTTATGAGATGGACCCGTCGGCAATACTTAAATCTGCCATGTTCAAGGAGGATTACAGACAGATGGTGATAGTAAAAGATATTGACTTTTATTCACTCTGTGAGCACCATATGCTGCCGTTCTACGGCAAGGCTCACGTGGCTTATATCCCCAACGGTTACATTACCGGACTCAGCAAGATAGCTCGTGTGGTTGATGTATTTGCACGCCGTCTACAGGTACAGGAACGCATGACGTCCCAGATCAAGGATTGTATTCAGGATACCCTACAGCCGCTTGGCGTTATGGTGGTAATAGAGGCCAGCCATATGTGCATGCAGATGCGCGGCGTAGAGAAACAGAACTCCGTCACCACCACCTCTGATTTTACCGGAGCATTCAATCAGGCCAAGACCCGCGAGGAGTTCATGAACCTCATCTCCCGCAAATAAGAATCTAAACAATACTATCGCACCTGCGTGGGGCACAAAGGTTTCCCCGTGCGTGATTCTAATCAGCAGAAGGTTTCCAACTGCACCCAGTAAAACTAAGGCCTCGCGAGCAAAGCTAGCGAGGTCTT
>Ga0265298_10002673_pt1 | contig 24396 bp, 15 predicted proteins | sample AusTroGonzalo_MG_3_FD_193486 | JGI IMG/M metagenome (GOLD analysis project Ga0265298, IMG submission 193486) | Bovine rumen microbial communities from tropical cattle in Woodstock, Queensland, Australia - Gonzalo_01 | ecosystem: Host-associated > Mammals > Digestive system > Stomach > Rumen ...
TCGGCAGGAAATCGTTATGAGAAGATATTATATCCGTTTTGGCGACGTCCCAGAAGATGAATGTTCAACGATTTATCGAGGAGAGAATGCCATCGGGAAAGAAAATGGTGTTTCTGTTTATCCGGTAATAATATTTGGAGATAAGATATTCTTGGGTATTACTCTACCAATAACACGAACTACGCTTGACACATTTATACATCTTATCAGATATGATAATCGCCCCTGCTACTTAGTTGAAGGAGACTATATTGGAGAAGGCACCGATGGAGAGCCGTTAATTCAGAATGTAAATATCATTAAAGAGATTAAATATCGTAATAACAAATAGTTATGGTACAAAAATTCATTGAAGAAGCGCTTATTTGGCTTCGAGAAAATGTAAAAGTTACGGACGCAGAAGGTAATACTCTGATTAGCATTAATGAGGATGCTTTTCGTAATGCACTGATGGATAAATTGAAAGAGAAAGATGTGGACTTGGAGAAAGAAATCATTAAAGCGGCAGAACGATTCCCGGAAGTATCTTTCGCCAAGTTATCCCGGATAGCCAAGAGGTTTTACGACCTTGGTTGCCGCCATGTCGCAGTCCTGTACGATGACATAGAGTTTGAGAGACAGAGGAGAGCGGGGAATGAGCCAGAAGGACTTGACGAGGCGGCGAAGAAAGCAGCGGATGAAGTATATACTTATACATTTCAGAATATTGAAGACCTAATCGGACTCTTCAAAGCCGGAGCCAAGTGGATGGCGGAGCAGGGAGTGGTCCGCGAAGGGGAAGTTTGCGGAAAGCCAGGTCACTTGAACATCAGGCATAGCGACAAGGTTGAGCCGCCAGACAGACTAACGCGCATCCTCTGTGACACGGATGGCTTTTCGATTGGTGATAAGGTAATCGTACAAATACGGAAGAAATGACATTAAGATTAAAGAAAAACCATAAGATAACTTTCACTGCACCAGATATTCGTTTTATAGATACAGGATTTATAGCTTGGTGGAAAATTGAATGCAGAGAGTTGGATGGAACTATCAACGCACTTCCTGCGGATATGTGGGAAGAAGTGAAGGAAGAAAAAAAATACACAAATAACAAATAATTATGAAAGAGGAATTTATTGAAAAAGCAATCGCCTGGCTTCGAGAGAATGTCAAAATTACTGACACAAAAGGCAACACTCTGATTGGTGTTAACGAAGATGCCTTTCGGAAGGCAATGATGAATGACGATGAGAACAATTAAGATTGAATGGATAGATAGTTGCTCCAGCAATACTGAATGGACTCTACTTTCCGATATATGCGAAGACATCCAGCCCATTAAGATTACAACTATCGGCTTTCTAATCCAAGAAACAAACGACTGCGTAACTGTCGCCCAGAACTACGGGATCGACCCAGAACAGGCATGCAACTTCATGACTATTCCGAAAGGATGTATCAAGAAAATAGAAGAGCTTAAGATATGACAGATCAAGACAAGAAACTACTTCAGCAATTCCCCGTGTACGACGGGGAGCCCGAACATTTCGTCGGCTCCCGAAAGTATTGGGAGTATGTGTTCAAGTCCGAGACTAACCGCGATCCGGAACTTCATTCTGCATTTGGGGAATTGCACCTCAAAATAGTGAATGAGGTCATTCAGTTCTGCAAAGAACATAACCTCGATGTGGATAAGTTCAGCATCATGGCCGACGGATTGTTAAATAGCCGGGACTTCGGGGAGCAGGGGCCGGCAACCGATAGTTCAATGGCCATGTGGAAAGAAGATAGAGATAAACCATTTCTGTACGAGATATGAGTAAGAGAAGCGAAGAAGCGACGATGAAGGCGTATCCGGTCAAGATGATTTCCGGACCAATTGGCCACGAAGAGCAGATATTCGATTTCTATGCTCTTACAAGATCTTTTTTTTCCGAGGGCTATGAACAGGCCGAGAAAGACCTCTCGCTGACCCCGGACGACATCAAGAAGATCGTGGACATCTATGATGAGTGCCTGAGCCTGACCTTCGAGGAAGGCAAACCGGCATACGAAAGTGAAGGATTCTACCGGGAAGTGCTTAACAGATTCTTAAAAACGAAGGAGAAATGAAAGTCGAACCGAGTCCGAACTTATCTGATGCGTTCAAGAAAGAGATAGCAAGAGATCAGGCGATGTTGGATGACAAGAATTTCGAAAAGGCCATGGAATCAGTTGTCTTTCTTACTACCCGTGGCTGGACTTGTATCGCGCCTAAAGCAGAGTCCCTGCCAAATGGCCCGTGGGACAAAGGCTACCAGTCCAGCGGAATCCAACCCACACAAGACTGCTCTACCTGCTCATCAGATTGCAAGCTGTATAGCGGCTGCTATGTCGGGAACATCCACAAAGCCGCTACCGACCTCGTGGATGCCGTGGAAAGGTACGTCAAGCAGGGATGCCTGCGGAGTGAACTGATCATCAAGACAAAAGCATTGAAAAAGTTATTATGAGCCTCGCCATTAAAATTATCATCGGAATTATTGCATTCTTAATCCTCATTGCCGGCGTCGTGTCTATCGCCGCATTGGTCCTTCTATTTGTCCATCTGAAGACAGGTGGTGATGTTGAGATCGACATTGACCTGAAAGACAAGAGAAATGCCGAGTAGATTCTTAATATCACAGGCCGTCCAGGAGAGGACGAAATTTCTCTGTCATGTGATGTGTGAGATTACAGGACAGAATGTCCTCAGCGAATCGAAAATACGCAGCGTTGCCATACCGCGGATGATGGTCATGTACCAGCTTCGGCTCGAAGGAATCTCGGGCTCCGATGTGGCCCGCTTGCTGGGTAAAAATCATTCTACCGTGATATATTCCGCCAAGAGGGTAAATGATATGCTGACCACACCGGGTTATAATGCAGAGAGGGAGATTTGGAAAGAATTTCAGAGCAAGATATGAATTGGTTGACAACTAAGATAGCAAGAGCGCGAATCAAGATGCCGAAATATTATGAGCATCGCAGACAGACAATGATTCGCCTTGCTTATATGAGTGAACAGAATGCCATGCACCGCTTTACGGATAACATCCCGAACAATTTCAACCACTGGATGTTACAGGCGACTATATACCGCAAGCGGGCTGCATGGTATGTACATAAAGAGATTGAAAGGAAATACAAGATATAAACGCAGTGATGCGGCTATTGTTCGGTTGAATGCCACGCTGTGAAGCATGGTCTAACGGAGCGCAGCAACCTTTGTTTTAAGTGACATACTGATTCTGTACGTGGCGGTGTTGCTCCGTGCCGCACTTGATAGGGGGCGCATGAGGTTTTTTATTTCATTTTTTTCCTTATGCGCCCTTCTTATCAAAGAAGTAATCTATCACGCGCCGGTTGGCATCGTCAATCTTACTCTGGTCGTATTTGACATAGACCAAAGTGGTCCTGTTGGCTGCGGAATGCCCAAGCGCCTGTGATACAATATCCATGGAAATGCCGATGTCATATGCCAGCGTAGCCCATGTGTGTCTGGCATAATATGTCCCGATGCCCGGTACGACTGGATCTATCAGGACCTGCTCGAGCTTCTCGGCAAAGAGGCAGTCGGGGTTATCCACCATCTCAACCCTTTTATTTCCGATGGTCTTCAGCGCTGCATTTATTTGACGCCCGAAACTCTTGTAGTGCTGACAATGATCCATAGCCTCGAGAAGATATTCATCTCTTCCCGGATACTTATCTATAATTGCTTTCGCCTCCGGCTCAATCTTAATGGAATATTTCTTCCCGGTCTTCTCCCTGATGTACTCGAGTCTCCCGTTGACCACCTGGCTCTTCTTCGCCAGCAGCAGGTCTTTGACATTGATACCTATCAGGAAGAATATCAGGAAGAAATAGTCACGGTAATAGGCGTTGGTGACAGTCGTACCAAAATGATATAACCGTCGCAAATCATCAACCAGAATGTTCCGCTTTTTAGTTGGCTCCTGTTTGATTTTGAAATAGCTGAAAGGATAAGGACACTTGATTTCATTGTTCCTGGCGTAATTAAACACGGCACGAAGACTTCGGAGATATATGGAGCGACCATTGATGCGCTGTGTCTGGGCGAGATGGGAGTCGAAGGACCGGAGCCACTTGAGGTTCATGTCTTCAATCTTCAGGTCCTCACCGCCGAAATCAATCACTTTGCTCTTGGTATGTCGATATATCTCCTTTGTCCCGTCCTTTATGTTTCCGTCGTTGATGTACTCGTCGAATAAAGCGACGATGCTGTGTCCGCGCTCTATCCTCGGTATCTCCATCGACAATGCCTTCTTAATCTCCGCGGCGGTAAATGAACCAAAACGCTCGTCCAGACTTAAGATTGCAATCTGATGGTCTATCTTTGACTTCTGCTTCTGCAATGACGCATTCAATGCTTCCGCCTCCTCCAGTTTGACGACTTTCTGGTCTCTCCAGTTGTCGCGTGAGATCCTTATCCCCGTCGAAATCGTCGTCGTGGAATGGTTATGATAGAGGAGTATCAGGACGGAACCTTTCCCGTCCTTCGCCTTCCCTCTCGTGTCGAGATAGAAGCTTGTTGTCGCCATTTTGCTTGTTTGCCGAAGTAAAGATAAGGCTTTTTCAGACTAATCTGCAAATTATTCTGCAAGCTGCTGGCTATACTACAAAAGGGATTCTGCAAACTAAAAGTGGAGCCCTTTTGGAAAAAATTTGGGCTCCAGTAATCTAAGTAATTGATTATCAACTTATATTAATTGTGGGAGATACTGGGTTCGAACCAGTGACCCCTTGCTTGTAAGGCAAGTGCTGTGTTCTTGAGTATCAGCCACTTATATATAGTTTAAGTCTATTCTGCAAAATATTCTGCAAGTAAGCGGAATTTTTTGTATCTTGTAGTTCCGCAAAATTACAACAAAAATATGATATATGATCTAACCAATCCGCTGCATCGCAAGCAATTTGTCAAGCGGGCTAACAACATGCTCAAGCGGCACTGCACGAATGCCGTCTTGACTGACGAGTCCAAGCGGACATACAATCAGAACTCCTATCTCCATGTGCTTATCCGACTGATGGCTCTGAATACCGGAGTCAAAGAGAGTTACGCCAAGGAGATTTATTTCAAGCAGCTCGCCAATCCCCATCTCTTTATAAAAGAATATGACGACCCGGTGACTGGCAATAAGATTACGGCATTACGCTCTTCGTCCGAATTGACTGTCGAGGAGATGTCTATTGCAATCAATAACTTCAGGCACTGGGCAGAAGACAACGGCTTCTATTTGCCCGACGCCACCTTTGATGAGGATGAGCGTGCCGTATTCGCATCCGCCGCGGACGAGCAAGCGTTCAAGCAGGCAGAGATAGAGACCGCGAGAGCGAGTATATATATCGATTAAATTGTTTATATTTGGCAAAAATCAATCGACATGGACAATGATGCAAAAGGATGCCTCGGCTTGATCCTTAAAGTAATACTGTTCTACGGACTATATTGTTTCTTATATTGGCTTGCGGAACAGTTTATCCCGGGAGGACTTGGTACGGTTGTAGAGGTAGTAATGTTCATTATCATAACTTTACTGCTGATCGCCGCCGCAAATAACTAAAAAGTGGAGACCTCACGGCATCCACTTTCTCAACACATAGTTATGTTACCCCTTTTCACTCAATAAGCATACCAAATATAGTGATAAAATATTAAAAAACAAAGAGATATCATCACGACACCTCTTTGCACAACTAAAACCATACACTACGCAAAGAAAAGACTCTGCTCTAATAATTCTGATTCTTATAGAAGTTCAGCATATCGCTCGGGTCGATGAAATTGTCGAACTTCCTAAAGAGCGAGACTACCGGTAACTTCATGAAGTACTTATGCGCCTTTGTGCGCCCTTTGTACCTGCCGGACTCGACTGTATCGAAGTAATTCGGCACCCAGAGCAAATTTGCAACTGCGCCTACGCCGTCTGTTACAGGGCGCAGAGCTGCGATTGGAGAACTACCGATACGGAGCGCCTCGTTAAGCATCTGAGGGGTCGGGGCCTGCGAGCCAATCTCGGAGCGAAGCCTCAACAGCTGTGTCACCACGATGTCATCAGCCCAACAGAGGAACTTGTCCCCGTCATGGTCATCCGGCGGAAGATTGGTAAGTAATGCGGAAGCAACAAATAGTCCAAGCACGACACAGAGTTCGCGGAATGCCTTCTTGACATTGCCCTTCTCATAGTCGGTAAGCTTGTCCCAATTCAACATGGCCGCATCTTTCATTGCCTTAATATCAAACAGCATCTGGAGCACGGTCTTCTCGGAGTCTTCTTCAGAAACGGGCGAGAACCAGTCTTTGATTACATCTCCGGCGGTACGCAATGCAGTGCGATAGTACCCTTCGGTGTAATCTTCCTTCAGCTTGCTGTATTGGACACCGGCGTAACGACGCTTGATAGCCGGAGCAATCCACTTACGGTACATGATGGCAAGCGCACCGAGAGAGTGCTGCTGGATGGCGCTTCTGTCGTCTACATTATAGATACCCTGAAGCTCAAAGTTGGTCCCAATAACCTTTTTGGCAAACTTCTTCTCGTCTTCAAAAGTAAATTCCGACCCATCTGCTTTAGTATATCCGGGCTTCAACGTCAGATATGCGCCTTCACCGTCAATTGCATTGCCGTCCTTGTCGTATTTGGTCGGCTTAAGGAAATCCACCTTGTAAGCATCCCAGAGATTCGAGTCTTCGCCATTCGGTCCTTTCATCTTATAATTCAGGGCATAAGCAAGCGCCGTAGTTCCGGAAAGATAATCTTCACCGATGGTCAGACCGGCATAGAGCAGATGTGAATTGAATACGCGGGAACCGCGGGTACGTCCGTACTTCGTCGTCGAGTTCTCCCTGCCGTTATCCTGGTGAATATCGAAACGGTCCATCCAGAGAGAGAGCTTGTTGTTGTAGTCGGTCTTTCCGACTTCCGCAAGCCTGTCTGCAGACTCTTTGGTCCAGATGCCGGCAGCTTTCATAACGTCTTTGATGGTAATCTCCTTTCCCGCCGTCTCAACCACAATCTGTGTCAGACCCGTATTTACATTGGCAATACGCTGATGGAGATTCAACGCCATCTGCATAAGCGAGGTATATCCGACAAGGTTGTTAACAAGCTTTCTCTTGGAGATCCTCGTCTTACCGATAGTGCCCTCATTTTTCTGCAGATGTCCGTAGACGTGCATCTGGAAGAAATCATTCATAGCAGCCTGGATATTGCTCCTTGCCTGCTTGACCGTAAACGGCTCCTGATAGTGGAACTCATTCTTAGATTCATCACCTACGCGGTTGATAAGATTCTTAAGTCCGCGATGCTGCTTGACCTCGCGCAGAGACGACATATATCTGGCATTCTCGAGCAGGCCGACGACGTTATTCATTTCACGGTACTCGAATGCCATTCCGAGATATGCCATCAGGGAAGTCGCGGCATCTTCAGTCATGTCGTCATAGGTCTCGTTCTTACCCTTATTCAAGAACTTAATAGGAAGCTGGTCAACAATGTTGCCTTCGAAGTCTTTGATGACTTCCTCATTCTCGAAGTCGATGTCGCCCATTTCCAGGATGCCACGTTTTGCGGCTTCCCAGGCTTCCTGCTTCTTGCCCTGAACGCCCTGCGCAGCTTTCATCTTCTCGTAGTTCTCCTTGCGGAACATAATCATCTTGCGCGAAGCTTTCCCGAGCACATAATTCGTATCGGGAACCATACCTTCCGGCATGCATTCATCAGCAAGATACTTAAGCTCCATGAAGACCTTGTAGAAATTCTTCTTGGCATCAGAGAGTTTCTCCGCCTGCTTCTCGGAAATATACTTTCCAGTCCTTGCGCCATTGCGCTTTTCAAACATCCAGGATTGGTCACGACTTCCCTGCTCTTTGATAAGAGCCTCCATAGCAGCCTCAAGTCTTGGACGCAAATCATTTACGCGACGACGGGCATTAAGCTTGGCGTCCCTGGTCACGTCGTCAATAGCCTGCAGAACATAATCATTACAGTCGGATACTGCGCTTAAAAGCCTTGATGCCATGCTTATATCCCTGTCCGCATATCTTGCCATTTCCTGGATGGAAATCTTCCTGCCCTTATCACGTCCGATATTGACAGTAACACCGTCTTTGCCATAGACATTGGAAAGGAACTGCTCGAAATACATCATCGAGATCTTATTGTACTTGCTCCAGAAGCGCTCAACCTCATCCGAAACGTCTTTGACCATGCCTTTCAGGTTGACATCATCTTCAAGCTCTCCGGTAGCAAGCGCTTCACGTACATCTTTGATGACCGAAGCGAAGCTATACATCGTATCCTTAACGATACGCAGCTTCTTACAGACCGCATTTGCAGGACGGTTGTTGATAGCGGCGTCGAGGTCGCGCTCCATCTCTGCCATGAAGCTCATAGTGTCTTTCAGGTAATCAGTAACCGTAATCTCGAGCTTCTGATTCTGCGACTTGTGCTCAAGCTTGCTCAACTGCTGTTCCGTAACATCAAGCGAGCGGGAAGAAGCACCCTTATTCATGCTGTATTTCATACGGCGCTGCAACGTATCGCGGAGCTTGCCTGTATACTTCAGCATCTTGGAGAGCAGGTCCTTCTTGCCGGAGAGATCCTTTTCAATGCTCATGAATTTATCACGACGCGTAATCTTGTCGAGGCTCATCTCGTCTGCAAGCCTTCCGCTTAAGAGGTCTTTCGCCAACCGGGACGCCACATGATTCGCACCGAAGATAGCATCCCAAAAGTCGCGCACATTGAAGTTGCGGAAAAAGTTCTTGATAGCATCGCAAATTCTCTGGACAAGACTTCTTGCAGACTTGGTCTGGATGTACTGCTTCAGGAACAGATGCTTGGCGACGAGTTTACCGGCAGCTTCAGTAACCAGCTTTTCGCGGTTGTCTTCACCATATTCAGCCTGATAGGTCTCATATTGCCCATTGTATGCTTCACGAAGCACGCGCTCGTCATTATTCAGCAAGTTCAAGAGTCGCTCAACAAGTTTATTCTGTGCAGCGAATCCAACCACATTCCCTTCGTCGTCTGTAATGGCACGATGTTCACCAAGCATCTCGATGGCAACGTGCGCCATCTCTTCAGGAAGAGCGTATTCGCCTTCAATACCATTGGCCAGCTGAATCAAGTCAATCGTACCATGCGCAAGAACTTCGGCAGAGACAAGCGCAGGGTCTATTTTTCCGAAATCAGTCAGGCCCTGGGCGATTCTGGCTTCAGCATCGTAGATAACCTGCTTGCCAACGCCCTTTTGTGCGAATAACGGGAACAGGCGCTCATTCAAATCATGGAATGCCTGTTGGATGCGGGCTTGCTCAACAACCTCAACGCTCTCCGGGAAGTAACCGGTAGTGATATTGCCATTCTTATCTCGTTTGGCGATATAGAACATCTGGCCACTATTAGCACCTCCGGAAACACTTCTGTATGCATCGGTCAACGCCTGAAGAAACTTATTCTGTCCGCTATCAGTCTCCCAATATTTATCTCCTGTCACATTGTGCGTAGACGCATTCAAATACGCTTCGCCACCACGCTCTCTTATTCCACGGACTAATTCAGGATGCTGCTGGAGCTTCGCCGTCAGAATATCTACCATGGTCTGATAATTCGTGCTCTTATCTGCCGGCTTTGAGCCTACGGGCTTGAAAGCCGTGCTATTATAAGCGGCTTCATCAAATGTTCCAGACTTCCATGTCTGATAAGCATGTTCGGCATTTCTAAATGTCGTGCCCTTATACTCAACAGTAAGATTATTACCAGGATTGGTCAGCTGTTTAGCAAAATCAGAACCACTTGAAGAGATATTTTCGCCAGTAACAGTTACGGGGCCCTCATCTTCAAATCCAAGAGCTGCAGCTTGTTCTGCTGTAAGCTTTCCGTCATTCGTCTTTCCGGTTTCTTCCTGAAGCTTTTCGATATGCTTCGGAGTGGTTACAATCGGAATGCTGAACGGAATCTCGTCAATCGCTCTTTGACGTGCGGTATCATCCGCCACTTCCTGGTCAATCTGTGTATCATCTGCAGCATTCCTCTGACGACTTTCCCATGCGACAGAGTTGCTTGTGAAGACTGGTTTCACTTCGTCCAAGCTGCGCACACGGGGATTATATTGAACTATTACCTGGTTACTCCTGTTGCGAATACCAAGCTTGGGCATCTGCTTAAGGTCAACGACCCTGTTGGTCAGGTCCCTGACAAGCATGAACAGTTTATCTTCCGTCTTGTTATTCTCAATAGTGCGGACCAAGATATAGTCAGCATTGTTCAGCACGCTGTTGAACGTGTCGTCAGATACGGGATTTGCAATGCTGTTCGTATAGCCGAGCCTCGTCCTCAACTGAAGCGGAAGCTTATCCGGCGTGAAGCGCTGAAGCAGATTCTTGTCGCCCCAGTGATTCATAACATATTGATGATAGAAGAGCTCCTCCTCATCAGCCGCCCAATTGCTCGTCAAGACATTGTTCAGCGCTTTGAGATAACCGGGAGTCGCAAAGATTACAGATGCGGGAGCAAAATGAGCGAACTCATAACGCCCGTAAGAGAATCCATTCGTATAGAGGTTGTATTTGAACAGGTCAAGAGCGAGCTGACTGATAGCCGGATCTGGATTATACAGCATTGCGCTCCAATCCGCACGGATAGTGTCTGAAGTATCTTCCAGGCTGGCACCGTTAAGGCGGAAACGAATACGACCAATCGTCTCCTGCTCGGAGTTCAGCGTAGTGCCGAAGTCAAGATTGTTCAGGAAGATATTGTCCTTCAACTTTTCAGCATTGAAATCGGTACCGGGATTCCCCTTTGCCTTCTCAATGCGACGCTTCAAATCGCGCAGGTCATTAGGCACCTGCTTGACTATTCTTTCCTGCTCATCCTGCGGATTACCGGTAATAAATGCCGGATCGGAAAGCAGCTTCCAAAGAATCATGTCATTTCCGATGCGCTCAATTACGCTGGCGGGAAGCCTGTCATAAGAATACTTATCTGCAATCCTGCGCGCTTCGCTAAGCCAGGACTCCCTCGCTTGCGGGAAATAATCGCGCAACATCTTCAAGATAGAGTCCTTCATCAGAGAGTTCAGCGCGACGACCTCGGGAAGCTCATTGCCGATTTCATTCTGAATAAGCTCCGGAGTCATGCTGTTCTCATAGATATTGCGAAGTCTTAATACTTCATCAACTCCAGCTATCTTAACATCACCGCTTGCAATCTTTTCGCGGAACTTGTCAAGCTGGATGAGCTTCGATATGATTCCGCCAAGAGAAGCATCGATACCGCCTGCATCAGATTCGGGACGCGTAAGCTTCGTGAATTCCTCCAAGTCGCTTGCCGCAGAATATAAATGCTGCATGGTCTGAAGGATATACACCTGATTCTCAAGCTGACTTGTCGGACCGTTAAGCATGTTAGAGAAAGACTTACCGAGATTCTGCTCGAAACTATCCTTGCTCATTGCGGCTACATTGGCCACGCTTTGATTACGATAGTATGGAGCCCTACCTTTGATGTCTTTCGGCAGCTTGTCAAACGCTCTTTGCAGAATTCCGTTCGAAGCGGAGGTGAAGTTATCGGAGCCAGCCGTCTTGAGCTTTTCAGCAAGCTGGTTCATGATGAGATGCAGCTCTTCTTCGCTCAATCCTGCAGCGAGCAGGAAGTTTGTTAACGGAGAGAGTTCTGCGGTTTGATTCAGATAGCCAAGCAGCGGATCCTTTCCATTATCCACGGCGGCATTCAGCAGTCTCGCCATACCGAGCGTAGAGAATGTTCCGTTACTCAACACCGGGAAAAGCTTGTCAATCGGCTTACCGAATAATGAGACCGGAATCAGATTGCCATCCCTGTCTGTATCCTGAATGTAACGCAGATTCAGCCGCTGGAACATTGATGCTGCAGAGTTATATACCGCATATACACCTATCATTCCGGCGCCCTGCATCATGTAGTCATGCGAATCGGTGGCGTGGCTTACAGTAAACGGAGATGCTGTTGCGGAACCGCTCTGTCGCGTGCCGATTGAGTTCGCATATTGCTTTGTCTCTTCACATCCACCAGGGATAAACATCTTAAGACCTCCATTTTCGGAAGTCAACTGTGCGAAGATAAGGTCGACAAGGGCATTGTTCAGCGCATTATAGTTACCATCACTGCCGATATTGTCAAGCGGCGACTTGTCATAGTTATACTTGACTTCCTTCAATGCGCGGTACTGTTCCGAATTCGGATTCTGACCCGACGTGATGTTCCGCTTGAACACTTCATACGGAGTGAGCGTAGGATCTGCATCTTTCTGTATGACAGCCTGAACGAATTCCGTATCCTGGAACTTGCGGAAGTCATTCGCAATCATGTCGTAATTCCACCCGGTCGTAAACTCCTTGAAATGGCAGCGCATTTTGTCACCGTCATAATCGTGACCAGTCATCTTCATGATTTCCTGCGGCATCCGGATAGACGCTCCGGCAGTATTGCTGATAAAGCCTTTGATGCGACAAGGAATAATTGAGTGCTCGGCATCAGAAGGAGTACGATAGGCTATGAAGTTCAAGACAGACTCAGGAATGTAGCCGTCTTTGTTAAGCTTGCGCAAAGCAGCCGGAGTGATGTTTCCGTTCTTGTCAGCAAATTGGACAAAGCGTGAATCATACATCGGGGCGTAGACCTCGACATACTGGAAGTTCCCGTTATCGTCGAATTTGACTTCAAGCGGCTCAAACCCGACTTTCTTAAGATTCTCGTTAAAGCCCTGTGCCTCGACTTCAGCATCCATACCAAAACTCGTGGTCTGCGTCATATTCGCACCCTTGGTCGGAACCTTTGTGAATTGCTTCTTTACGACAGACGCAAGAAGAGCAGTCGCATCATGCTGAATATTGGGCGAATATAGCGGATACGCCATCTTGCCGTTATCACGCATCTGAAGCGCAAAGATCAACTCACGCGACTGATAAGACTTCCCGGACAGTTCCTCCTTAAGCATTCTGGCAATCTCGGTCTTGTCTGCAAGTCTTTCAGAAAGGCGCTTGAACGTATCAATCGTTCTTGCGGACTTAATCTTATAGAATAACTCACGAGCCGCCCGGGAGTCCATCTCTTTATCTGCGACACTCAGCTTTTCGCCGTCCTGGATGTTGCCCCAAGCCTCTTTCTCTGCCTGCGTCGCCCAAGCGATATGCTCATCAACGACATCTGCATGCATGGAAGAGGTTATACCGTAATATTTGAACGGCAAAGTATGAACCCAGAAGCTGGCATTTTTGACTTTACCAGAGATAAAGTCGGCGAGGTCGTCGCTGCTCTTCAAGATTCTGTTGTTGTCCTTGTCTTTTGCAAAAGCATCGATGACCGAATGTGCACCAACCTTGACGCCGCTTCCGAAGATGAACAAATCAATCTCATTCCCCTTTCCGAGAGCATCATTAACTTTGTTCATCGCGGCAAAAGGCGCCGTAGCATTCTGGATGCCAAGAGCCTGAACCATCTCCGGCAGAAGCACCATCTCGGAATATTTATGAAGAACCGGGACACGGACAGGTTTTTGATACTTACCTTCTGCGGGCGGTACTACCTCATATCCGGTATATACTGGCTTGATGCCGATAACGAAGTGCTGTATGTCCTGTGGCGTATAGTTTCCGTTCTTGATTCTCTGATAAGCCAGCTCGTCACTGTCAGTCCAAATGCTTGACATAATCTTTACGGCACGCATGGAATCAAAAGTACGAAGACCCTGACCATCAGTCGTCGTGATGCTCTTATACGCATCCTTCATCTGCTCCGCCTGCTCCGGAGTAATCTTCTTTTCTTTAACAAGCCTATCCGCTACGGCAGCAATCTTGTCATATACGGAAGAGCGGACTTCATCATCTGCAAGATAAATAACGCGCTGGTTGTCACGCCCTACTTTTTCACCACGATATGTCGCCTTGGTATTCATCGGAAGACGCGTGGCGTGAGAGTACATGTTGCGCTTCTCGAAGTCAGTCGTGCTCTTGAAATGCTCAAGACCACCATACATCAGCTTGGTAATTTGCTGGCGCGCGTAGAAAGAGTTAAGGAGCCACTCGTCGATAGACTTGTCATTCGCATCCTTAAATCCGGCAAGTTTACGGTTATCCGCAGAGAAGAAGCCCTTGTCCTTGAGATTCTTACGCTCCGTCTCAAGCATCCTGGTAAGCAAAGCGTCCACTTCCGCCTTGACAAGCTCATGCGCATCAGTAGAAGATGCCGCTCTGTATCTTGAAATAAAATCTCCCGAGTTTAATTCGGGGAATATCTGGAACTGAACACCACGCTTCTCATAGACATTGGGAATTGCGCGAATCGGATCTCCGGACTTCGGGTCATTCGCCTTACGCTCGCGGATAGCTGAAATACGCTGGGCTTCGCACTCGACTTCCTGCGCGAGTCTTTCGACAAGTTCATCGCGCGTATAATCCGGAGCCGCAATAAAGTTATACGCAGTCTCATAGTCCGCTTGTATGGGGACCTCATAGAGATGTCCGGAAAGACCGGAAGTTCTACCCTCGGTTCCGCGCGCGTACATTACATAAGAATTCAACAGATGCTCAACAGAAGAGAGCGTGGCGAAATCTTTCTGGGAGTCGAGGTTCAGATCGGTAAAATCGACGACCTGGAAAGAATTGCGGAGCTTCTTGAACGAGGCGTCTGAACCGTCTTTTCCGTCGTTATACAGATCGGCAAGCCAGCCTGTAAGCCTCATGTTGTTGCCGAAGCCAAGCGCCATGCCTTCATACTGACCGAAGTCATTCATCAACATCTGCTTGTATTCCTGGTCAGAAAGATTGGCTACATTGGACAGCTTGTCAACAAGTTCATGAAGTGCATTCGGCGTCGTACTGGCGGCAAGCGCTTTCTTGTTACTGATACTACGCTCTTCAACCTCGTGCTTCTCGATAGCTGAAAGTACATTCGCAAGATTCTTATACTCGTCGGCTGCATAGTTATACAGATGAGAGCCCGTTAAGTCATCTTTGCTGTCAAGAATATAACCTGCACGTTCCAGAATACCGTTCAGGGCATTCACGATACGTGTCATACTGCTGACCTGAGGCGTCTCTCCGTTCTTACGCGTACCGGTAATCTGTCCGATAGGGGCGGAATTGGCAACAGCGTACTTGACGTCTGATGCATCGAGAGAGAACCCAAGACCGCGAAGGACGTCTGCAAGCTGCTCGAAATCTGATTCGGGCTTTTCGTCAACCAATGCTTTCCAGTATGCGGCGGCATCCGCTGTAGCATATCTCAAGTCTGCTCCTTCAGCGGCAACCGGCTTAACCGGAAGATTCCTGTTGGCATATTCACCGATAGCCTCAACCGCCTTTTTAATCTCATCAAGGCGCGCGGCATCTTTCAAATTACCGGCACTGTCAACGATATTCAGATTACTTTCCGCAACACCGTTGGACAGATTTACACCGGCTTCCCGAGAAAGCCCGCTTCCGTCGGCGACATTATTAACCTGGCGAACAAGCAGCCTTCCGGTCCTATTATCCTTACGTCCGTAGAAGTACGAGCTTCTCGCCTTCTTGAAGTTACAATAGACAAGCGTCTCGGCATCCGGATTGTTATTGAGATAAGCAACCAGGGAACGCATCCAGGGGTAGCGTGTAGTAGCTCGCTTTATATCGTCCATCATTGTCTCCGGCGTAGAAGAGCGAAGTACCTTATGTAAGGCGATAACCGCCTGCTTCATGTCAACGGCAACCGGATAATTCAGATCATCACGCACGATATTGCCGTTCCTGTCAAGCATATAAAGCTTGCTCAACAGTAATCGCGCTTCCGTAGAGAGCGTAGACATCAATGGAAGACTTCTATAATCAACATATCTGTCTCCCTTCTGCGCCTCCTCGGAATCAATGCCGTCGGCATTCTCTTCCTGCAGACTTTCAAGCTCCTCAAGTTGCGTGAAATTATATTCCAATCCGTCAATGCTGACAGCAAATCCTTCCTGTGCGCCAATCTTCAACGCGGCGAGCATTCCAAGTGTCTCCTTGTTGTCATACATCTTGGCAAACTCTGCGGCGCGCCTCTCGAGACTCGGCTTATAAATTTCAAGCTGCGAGTCGGTCAGATTCTTATTCTTGCTCTTGTACCACGCGATCTGACCTTCAAGCGTGCTCAGCTGCTTTATATAGTCAAAGACACGGTCAAGGATGACATCAAATCCATTCTGCTTCTGTGTCCCCTGGTTCTGAATCGCCTGCTGGCGCGTAACGCCGAATGTAGAATTGTTCACGAGCCGCGTAACATAGTCGCTGAATATCGTAGCAATCCTGTTGATTCGGTTGTTAAGCATTGACGGAGAATACAGTGTCGTGATGGTCTTATACAACGCGTTAATAGACTCCTTCGTCACCGGGTTCTTCGGCTTTCTGTATGCCGGCGAATCCAGGTAATTCGTGAATGCCTTATATTCTTCTTCGATCTCGGGATAGAAGTCTATATCCAGGTCTTCTTTCTCACGATATGTCTGAAGCGCCATAAGTAGCTCATAATCAGACAGATTCCTATCTTTATAGGCTTTCTTGAGACGCTGAAATTTCTCGTCTTGATCGAGACCAATTGTGGTCGGACAAATAATGCGCATATATCAAGTTTTTACTTTAGCAAAGATATAATATACCGAAAGCGGAATCTTATGTATAACTAATTGACTTGCTTTACATAAGTATTCCGCTTTAAGCAAATATGCAAATTCCCTTTAACAGAACAAATCGTGCCTTCTTCCGTCTTCGTCAGTCTTATCCCACATCGCCTTGGAGATGCCCTTTGCTGTAAGCATATCGCGGACAGATTCCTGAAGCTCATCAAAGTCAAGGCTGAAATCTATTTCCGGCATAGTGGCATCGTCATCTTCAAGGAAGCCGTCAAGCGACTGCGGAATATTCTTATTGAATTCCTCGTCAGAAGTCTTTGTCTGGCTTGCGGAGGGAAGCGGTACAGATAATGCCATCGGGCCATCATCAATCTCTGCATCCTTTGCAATCTTCTGAGGTTCTGCCTTGGCGATGCTCTTCTTCGGCTGCTGACCATACGGAGAATCGAGAACCCTCTTGAATCCGTCGCCATCCCAAGGGTCGAACATGAAGTTGACACCAACCTGGCGCAGCTCTTTAGCGTTGGATGTAATCAGACCTTCGTTGATTGCATTCACCAAATTCTTCTTGGATGTGTCAAGCCATTTGTCTTTGTAGCTGATTCGGATCGGCCTGTTAATTTTGTCAAGAAGCGCCACGGAAGGTTGACTGGCAAGATACTGCTCGCTGAACGTATTCTTGACATCCTGTCCCTGGACAAGATGATGCTCTTCCCAAGCGACATCAAGCACGGGCCCTTCGGCTCCGTATAAGATATTAAACTCAATGCCATCGATATTCAGATAATTGGACAGGTTCCCGAGCGCCTGCTTCAAGTCTACATTGGACTGGTTGAGATTCTCGGGAGTCGTCTTTCCGACAATTGAGTCAATCTTCTCGAAAGCATTTCTGATATTGGAAAGGAATCCTCCGTCCGGAGCAGCGGTCACATTCTCTGATGTTGCAATCGCCCTTTCAATATATATCGGCGTATAAGTATCATTGCCATTGCTGACCATATAGTACATGCGTCCGGTATGCGGCTTGGACCAAGGATAGATATTCGGACCGAATAACTTGGCGCGTTCCGCATTACCGCGCAACAGCACAGGCTCGTTGTTCTCATTGAGAATGATTATCGGAGCGTCCGGATCATAAGAGTCAATCTCGTCAATTCGCTTGAAAGTATTCTGGTCGTACCTGACAAGACCGGGGCGCTTACCAAATACATTGGAAGTATAAGGCTTCTCTTTCCCGCCGAAGATGTACATGACGCCATCCGGCTCCCGCGAATCGTAGTCTGCGCGGATAGCATCATACAGCTCACTGAGGTTCATATAGTCACCAGCCTTGGTCTCTTCCGAATGCAGAACGGTCAGCGGCTGAAGTTCAGTGATTTCACCGTTCGCATTACGAGACTTGATAGCTGCGACAACAATTTGGTCCTTGCCCTCATACTTGGGCGCGCCCTCCATGATAGCGAAGACAACTGGCTCGTTAGGACGAAGCTTGGTGGAGATATATTCAAACGCATGGTTGTCCTTTAACCATTTGTGCGTTGCGGAATAATCTACGGGGCCATTCTTGCTATTGGGATTATACCCTTCGCTAATCAGAGGATTTCCATTCTCATCATATACGATGAAATCCTCGAGCTTATAATTTGAAAGCTGCCTATCGATTTCCTCCATCTCCTCCTTGGACGCTTCCTTCCTTGCAGCTAACAGTTCACGGATTTCCTTTGCGACTCCGGTGGGGACTTCGGGAATAGACTGCTGATAGTACCCATACTTAACAGAGCCCTTACTGTCAGTCACAAGCGACACTTTCTCTTCAGGCATGACATCCTGATAGGTAGAATTGGAGTCCGCGCTTTGCTCATCGGCGCTCGCGGGAGTGACGGTCTCAGGAGTATTATCTTCGGGCTTCTCTTCCGGAACGATTTCCTTTTCAGGTTGTTCAGGAGCAACCTCTTTGTCTTCCGTCTGTGTAGCAGGAGCCGCAACGGGCTTTGCCGAAGAAGCAGGAGCCGCGTCATCATCATCCACATTGGGAACATCTTCCTTCTGATGCTTGTCATTGGCAAGATTCTCTTTAGCTGCAGCAGCAGACCACGCATTCCTGAACTCTTCCGAACTCTCCCCGATTGCATTAACCGCTTTGTCAACGTAGTCTTTTACATACATCGGCGTAGCCTCGTCTGCATTGACTGTGGACTGAAGCGTAGATATAAGTTCATCCGTAGCAAAGAGCCCTTTAGATGCATTGTCAAATAGGTCATCAACATTCTTGGAGCGTATAAACAGGTTGTCGAGGACGGAATTTGTAATAACATTCTTTGGAGAGAAGACCTTTGGATATTTGTCCATCAACATCTGCCTGAAGCCATCATAGGCATCATACATGTCGATGTAATCCTTTGCGTTCTTGTCGTCTTTCGCCTTCTCTCGAAGCGTCTCGATCACAAGCTCCTTATTCTCCTCTTCAGCATAGACACGATGCATCTGCTCGACAGTGTTCATGCCGCCGTACTTCTCATCAAGCGAAGAAGCGATGCGGTCTGTTTCGGACTTGCGGGCATCCTGGTTGGCTTTGGTCTGCTCTTTTTCCTGTGTCTTTGCCTGTGCCTCGAATTCCTCGGGAGAGATTGTCTGCAGCTTGGAGATTTTATCAAAGTAATCCTGGCGAGCAGAGTATATCTTCTTTAAGTCCGAGACATTCTTGGACAGCTGCTCGTCTCCTTTGACGAGATTGGACAGGGTGTCGAGCTTCTTCTTTGTCTCCGCTTGTTTGGCTTCTGAGATCGGGGCGATACTTCCGCTGAATATTTCAGCATATTCCTGCTGCAAAGATGATACATCTTTCATCTTCTCCGCAGAAGCCGGGTTATCCTTTGCCTTCTGGAGAGAACCGACCTTGGTAAGCGTCTCGCCGAGCAGGGTCATGAATCTGTTCTCGGCATTATTCAGCTGCATGGTCGTCAACACAACTTCGTCAAAGAGGTTGTCCGGAGTCCCAATGGGCATAATCGCACGAAGGTCATCATATACCTTGCTATAACTGTCAATAGCATCCTTGATGTTCTTCGCCTGCTTCTCAACAGATCTCTTGATTTCAGAATCTCTTGGAACTGCGCCTTGACTTTTTTCCGGGTTATGCAGTTGATTGCGAATCTGCTCGATGTCCTCTTGCGACAGGTTGGAGTAGCGGTCAGCAAGCGCGTATAAGTCATCCAGCTTGCCAGCCTTCGAGAACATCAACACGTCATTGGCCAACTGATTGTCAGATGCGTTATGATATGAATACTGGTCGTCCTGTGCGACAGCTAGCTTCATATCTTCATTAAGCTTTAAGTGGCGAATATAACCTTTCCAGTTGTTCTGGAATTCAGGAGAATTGACCCGGGCATTGAGAACGTCTGCAGCCCTCTGCGCCTCTTCGCGCTCCTGCTTCGCTTCGGAGATCGCCTGCGGCACGCCTCCACGCTCGCCATGTATCCATCCCTTGCCAGGCATTCCAAGCAGGCCCGTAAGCGCACCCATGAATCCTTCCTGCCAGTTCTTCCAGTCAGAAAGATATTCTACACCTCCTGTAACGCCCGACTTTACGTTGGATATATTTGACGCGAGCCACTCGCGCATCGACTGCTTTGCCTCCGGATCGAAAGACAGGTCATTAAAGTAAGTCAGGTTGTCTTCTGCAATTTTCTTTGTAGCGCTGGAGACGACACCCTGCAGCATTTCTTCCTGTGCTTCCGTTCCAGCGAGATTTGCAGTCTTCGCAATAGAGCGAATTACAGTAGGTGCGCCAGCCTTATATTTGCCAAGCTTACCGGCAACACCGCTTGCGGTGCTTCTTGCGGTCTTCCATCCTCCGCCGAATAATCTGGAGAACTGGATCGCATTTGAAAGCGTAAGGATAGGGATGTTGAGAATGAATGTCGTCTGAGCTAATTCATCAGCCTGCTCTTCTGCATATTTACGCTTCTTCCCGAGAAGCTCATACAGTTCATTCTGCCTCCTCTGAAGCTCGTCGACGCCCGCAGAGTTCAATATATATGTAGGCTCCGCATCAGGATTATTGGCATCAAAGACGGGAGTCCTGAATCTGTCGTCTTGCAGCAATTCGTCTTCAAGTCCGGCATATCTCTCTGAAATCTCCTGTTCGAGTTGCGGAAGATAATCATCCAAGAACTCACTCCTGGCCATCAATCCTTCTGCAGAACCCTCGCCGAACGCACTGATAAGCGCACTCATATATTGCTGTTCGACGGGAAGCGACATCGCCTTGGCGGCTGCTTGCTTGATATTCCCACGCAGCACATTCGTGTCCGGGGCAATTATCTTCGCAGCACGAATTGCCTCCGCAGAGCCTTTCAGAGCAGCGGTAGCTTCAACGTCGCCCTCTGCGGCAACAGCGACACCCTTCATTAAATCTCCGCCAAGTTTGGCAGCGCCAACCTTTCCGATAAGTTTTGACCAGCCAAGTCCGCCAGCCATCGCACCGGCGGTGAAGCCGAAGTTCTTAATAAAGTCGGCCCAGAAGTTGGCATTCCAATGCGAAGGGTTCATCCAGCCACGCTGCCACTCTTCAGTCTGTTCCTCCTCCGTCCTGAAATTCGGCAGGATCTCTTCCGACTTCTGTTGTATGTTGGTCAAGAAAGTAGAAACAGGATTATTAACGGCATTGTTCATTGCCGCAGACGGATTCAGCCAATAGTTTTCCTTCCCAAGCGCCGTTGCAAATGGAGTTAGGTACATTGCGCCCGCAATCGTACCAAGTGTTGTGTTGGCAAATGTCGTCAGCGCGGTGATTCCGCCTTTGGTAACGCCACGAAGCAACTTATTGGCGGCGCTCTGCTCACGAGCGCGTACATCTTCGATATTTGCGCCGGGGATGTATCCGCTTCTGGCATCGAACCGCTCTGTTCCCCAGCCGACATCAATGGCTTCCTGTGAGAAGTCACGATTGCCGTAACCACGATAACCAAGAAGATCACGTCCCGTAACTTCGGGCGCCTCATCACTATATTCAACTATATTCTCTTCGCTAATCGGAGCCGGCGAAGTCAAGCCCATTTCATAATGCTTTGACTTCTTGGGCACCGTAAGCACCGGAAGGTTGTTGACGGACAATCCAGTCTGACGTTCAGCTACTTTGTCCTGTAATTCCTTTGTAGTCAATGGTCCCATATCTTATTCGTCATCAACTAAACTACTTGATTTGGAAGAAGTATATCCCTTATGCTGACGCGGGCGAAGCGTGTTCGGCTCCAAGCCGTAATTGATGGCATCTTGGATAAATGCCGTAACAGCATTCAAGTACTGGTCACGATAATTCGGATTCCGCGCTATTTCCTTTCCTGTTGCAAGTCTTATGGTATTTCCGTCACGTACCCAAGGGAGGTAATCCGCATAGTCAGCAAGAAGAGCATTCATCTCATTCTCCCAGTTACCATACCCGAGCATATACTGACCTACGGGAAGTCCCTTATTGGTATCAAGAACATCTATGGTATTCGTAGCGGGAAGCATAAGCTCCCTGACGATACCGGAAAGCGCCTGAGTCGAACCGGCGAGGTCATTTCCGAGCGTCGTAATATCAGTCACGTATGTTCCGACATTTTTGCCGTTGGATGCAGTTACTCTTACTCGAACACGACCATCCTTGATGTCTTCCGGATTAATGCCGATATTGACTATTGAATTCGGATCAATCCGCCCGTTCGTCATCTTGAATATATCGGCAAGTCCGTTCTTGCCAGCAGCAGCGTTGATCTTGCTCTCGGTAATTCCGTCTTTCCCGACTTTATAGAAGCCGTTCAGCGATGTCTTTGAATAGTTCTGCCCATCATAGCCGTACATGCCGTCCATGATAGTCGCAAGACGCACCTTGATGTCATCATCTTCCGGACCCTGCGCTATCGTAGCTGATGTTGTAAAGCCATTCTTTTGCTTGGAAAGAATAGCGGCCTCGAGGTCATAATCCGGAACGCTGTCGGGAATGTCATACTTCTTGCGAAGATGGTGGGACTCGCTGGGAGAAAGACCGTAATTGGTAAGCTTCATGCCGGGGTTCAAAGACTCAATCTGATGCATCGTAGACCTATATTCGTCAACGGCTTCATTATAGTGATTGGTAAGCAGCGGGTCGTCAACCCACTTGCCACTGACGAGCCTCTTGACTTTGCCATGTCCATTAAGCCCAAGACCGTCACGTTCAACCTTAAGCGGTGTGCCCTTATCCGAACCCGTCTTCTTTGATTTTTCGGTATGTAAGATATTAGATGCGGGCTGACGCACATCGATTCCGGTGGCAGACAGGAAGTTCTGCACACGGTTGGTCATAAACAGGTCAAGCGCCTCGTCTGAGCTGTGAAGCTGTTTAATTGAGCCATCTGGCATTCTTATATTAACCGTATTACCGTTGGCATATGTGTCTTTGTCATATACCTTACTGATATTACCGATAACCTTATCAGAATTTCCTGACTGCTGCTTCGACAGAATCGCCTCGCGGTGAACACCATCACCGGCATTTGCGGAGGCATTCAATCTTGCTTTATATAAAGCGTCGGCCCGAGACATTGCGTGGTCCCATACCTTGTTATTTACGAGTTGCATATCCTCCTTGCCGATACCCTGGGCGAGACCAAGCATTCCGTAGTTGAACATACGCTCGAACTCTTCTGCGGAAAGATTCTGCCCCGGTCTTGCGCCAGATGAACTCAACCTGCTGATAAGCGTAGTCGCAAGAAGCGATTCAACGGGATCGATATTCGGGTCGTTCGGGTCAACCTGACCAGACAGAATTTGTCGAGCCAGCATGCCCGCGTTATCCACCTGTTGATTAGTAAACCCATTTCTGACATGATATTCAAGATAACCGGCAAGGTTCGGATTGGTCGTAGCATATGAGTTTATCATCTCTGCCCCCCTTGCCTTCGCATCTGCAGCAACCTCATTGGCAAACTGCGTTCCGCTATAAGAATACCAGTCGCGGCCATAATCCGGATTGCCAAGATAGTTGTCAAGACCGCCGGTACCCGGATCAAAGCCCGTAACGAGAGTCGGGTCCTTATGTCTCGCATCCCAGTACTCCTTGCTCCGCTCCTGACGATTGGTTATAGCATTCTTAAGCGCTGTCACGTCACTTGCATATGAAGCCCTCGCAGAAGCTAAATCCCTACGCGTTCCAGCATTGAATCCATTGCTCCAAAGATTATTCTGCAGAGTAGAGAGCTTATCGACATAACTGTCATACATCTGTTTGGCGCGCTTGTCGTCTTCATTCTCGCTAATATACTGGCGTAACGCCTCGGTCTCCATTGACAGTTGGTCATAGACGTCCTGCGCAGCATTATGCGCCTCTGTCATTTGGGCCAAGGGCTTGACCATTTCATCATAGGAAAGCGGTCTGAAGTGCGAGCCGCTTGTAACTAAATACTTTCCCATATCTGTTTACTTCTTGTGTTTCTTGAGAAGAGTTCCGCCGCATCCTTTCTGTCCATTCTTATAATATGGATTGAATCGAGGATCAAGCGCATAAAGTAATGCGGTATTGCCATCAACCATATTCCGATTGATGTTCTCATATCCAATATCAGAAAGTGCGGACAGTGCGTTATCGAGGTTCTGGCTTATCGCGGCATATCTCTCTGCTTCGGCGGCTTTATTCAGTCTGTCAACATATAGCTTATTCTGCAGATTCTGATACTTTGCCTGGTTCATCGCGTTAGCTCTCGCCTGATCAAGTGTCGCGTAGAAGTT
>Ga0265298_10002675_pt1 | contig 24379 bp, 32 predicted proteins | sample AusTroGonzalo_MG_3_FD_193486 | JGI IMG/M metagenome (GOLD analysis project Ga0265298, IMG submission 193486) | Bovine rumen microbial communities from tropical cattle in Woodstock, Queensland, Australia - Gonzalo_01 | ecosystem: Host-associated > Mammals > Digestive system > Stomach > Rumen ...
GATGAGCAGGGCCATGTCGTCGAGTTTCGCCGAAGACGGCACGGTGACGCCCTTGTCGGTGATTGCCTGGATAATATCGGCTTTCGCGCCGTTCAGGCGCGTAATTTCACTTGCAACGCTCATTTAGAGCCTCCTTAAATAGCAGCCAAGAGGGTTTCGATATTGCCAAGGGCGGCGGTCACATCGGCCTTGCTGGCCATAATTCGCCCGATTTTGGCCACTTCCCACTTGGTGGAGTCCCAAGACCCGGCGGGGGTATTTTCGGAGCCGATATCAACCTTGGCGCGGTAAAGCACACCGGAATGATACCTCAAGTCCCCTTCGATATAGTGACCATTTGCACTATATTCATCTTCGATGTCAGCCGTTCCGGCGATTTCAGCCGAGTCGAGACGCTTGGAACTGCCCGGAATGCTGAAAACACCTTCGTAGTGGTTTTCGCGGGCAGCGGCGAGTGTCACCTGGGTAAGTTGCCCGGTCTTTTCGCCTTCGAATACTTCGTTACTGTTAGCCATAGTCACCTCTTATGCAAGTAAAGTCGTGTCAAGGTTCGCTTTGTAGAGTAGCGCCCTGAAGGATGCCGTGATGCTCATCGCCCCTTGATTGGTTTTAAGTTTCAGATCGACGCTGCGCTGTGCGGGAGTGCTCAAGGGCGGAATCACAAGGTAGCCGCTGAACTTGTCGGCCCTGGCATCATATTCTTGCGTCATATCCGGCAAGAAATAGCCTGAGGCGTTGCATTTTACAACGGACATTTCACACGTCTCTTCGCGTTCGTCGGCGTCTATCGCCTGCAAGGTATAGTCCGCGACAACGCCACTGCTGCCCGATGTCACCGGATAGGAGGACGTGCCGGTTCCCTTGACCATCACGATTGCGCTGTAGCCCTTGGGGACCGTAAGTGTTGCGAATTTCACGAAATTGGTAGATACGCCGCCGGGTGTGAAGCTCTTCCAGCCCGTATCGGTCATGGCGACAGGGTTGGTTTCGAGCTCGTAACACTTCCAAACAAGCGCACCACCATAAGACATTACCGTCAAAATTGCGCTAGAACCGCCTTTTAGTGAGATTTCCTTTCGAGTATTCGACGTTTGCGGCAACGATACCGTGACCGGATAATCCGTTCCACGGGTGACCAGGAGAATCGTACGGGCTCCATTACCGCCAATTCCGTCAATAGTAATGGTTACGGGTTGCAGCGAAGTCGTTGAACCGTAGTGTTCGACAATGGCGAACCCGCTCGAAGCCGAAGACAGGTCTACGGCACTATTTTCTGTTACGAACACCTGCACTTTTTCGCCGTAATTTGGCGGCAAGGGCAAGTGTCCGGCCTCTCCTTCATCATTCGTGAACGACGGATTCTGCAAGGCATTCATCAGTTCCGGGGGAATGATATCACCCGTTTTAAAATTTATCTTATTCATTTTCGTCCTCCAGGATAAGGAATTTGTCGCTTTCGAGCTTCAGGAGCTTGCCGTCCTCAAGTTCGAGGAATTTTTCTTTAGAGAGCTGCCAGCGGATTTGCGTGAACGGGATTTTCTCGGCTTCGAGCAGGTCCACGATACGGTAAATGCCGTGCTGCGGGTGGTCGCTCGTCACGGTCCAGGTGTACTGTTCTTCCGGGTCGTAGATTTCAAAGCCGACACGGCCAAGGCCTGCACGCAACATCCTCGGCGGCTTCACGATGTCGATTTCAAAGCCCATCGACGCGGCAAGCGCCTTGTAGTGGCGTTCGGCAATGCCAGAATCACGGTTGATGGCTTCCAGGAGCGCTGCCCTGCGGGCTTCAATGGTGCCGGAATGGCCCAATTCGTAGAGGTTTTCCCACTTTTCGAGCGTTGCGGTGGCCGAACTGGGGAAGATTTCGCGGTAAACGCCGTCTGCGCTTTCCAGGGCGCGGTCAAGCTCCTTGCACACCGCATACTCTTCCAGGTCCATCTGGAGCGGATGCAGACGCGAAAGCGCCCTGTAATGCCGACTGTCAAAGAAATTTTCACTCATTACTGCACCACCAGTTCACCAAGGACAAATCGGTCTGTTTCATTTTCGGGATAGATTGCCGAAGTCTGTTCCTGGTACGCCCCGCCGTTCTTCGAGACCTCGACAACGGCATTGGACCCGCCGTGCTTGAGCACGAACACGACTATCTGCGCGGGGATAAACAGGTCGCCTGCGCTGAGATCGGCAAAATACTTGGTCACGTCTTCCCGGAAGCCGTCTTCGTCCATATTGGACAAGCCGCTTACCGTGACACGCAGGGAAAGGGTCGTTTCTACAGGGACATTGACCCAGATTTCACGCGGTGCCACCGGGCCTTCGTCTTCGCACTTAAAGCGGACGGCTTCGCAGCAGCGCATAGAAAGCGTGCTTGGCCCGATGAGCATGAGAACCGTGCCCACGCCGTAGTAGTTCTTGAGGCAGCGGGATGTGGACGGGGCCTCGTCGGATTCAGCCGGTTCGTAGATTTCGACACCGAAACACTTGACGGCGTTCAGGGATGCCGTCTGCCAGCTTTCGAGTGCCTCGATTTCGTCGAGTTCAACCTTGACATAGCGGGTAGAAACAGATTCGAAGGTGGCCATGGCCCACCAGTAGGCTGCATCGACCTTGCCCTGCTTTGTCCAGGTTGAACCATCGTCGGACGTATAGACATTGAAAGAAGCCGGTCGGTTGGTAATGAAGCCCAGCCCGATGCCGAAAATTTCCTTGGAACCGCCCAAATCAATCACGACATACTTTTCGGTGTCGCTGGAACCGCAGGTAAAGGCGATGTTCTCGCGGTCGTGCGGCTTGACGGTGTTGGCGGCGCTCAGGTCGGGCATATTGCCGGAAATCATCGAGGATTCGAGCTCGACGGCCTTGCCGGTAGAAGACGCTTCGAGCGCCCAGCGTTCGTAGTCGCTTGGCTTGCCGCCACTCTTCGGGTTGCGGAGATACGACAGGATAAGCGTCAAGAGTTCGCTTGCGGTCAGGTTGCTGTAGTCGAGCCCTCGGTCGTTCGCCCACTGTTCCAGGCTTGCCTGGTTCATCGTGGTCGGGAAAATCTGGTCAAGGGTCCAGTCCATCTGCTTGTACAGGCCCCAAATAGCGGACGCGGCGGTGGCAAAACGGATATAGGTTTCCGTGCCCTGGCTGATATTTATCAGAGGGTCTATATTCTTCGCATCTGTCACCATGCGCTGAAAGATCTGGTCAACTGTTACGGCCATTGTCTAACCTCCACGAAACGGGTAAATTCAATCACGTCGCCATTGTAGGCGACACATTCCACGTGCACCTGGAGCTTGTCGCTATCGACATAGGCGGCCGTCGAGACGACGCTTTTCAGGTGCTTGTAGTCAATCATCCACTGCAACGCCTCGGCGGCGTATGTCTCGGCCCTGCTCCTGGTCTTTTCGGACGCCACTTCACGGGCGAGTTCCTTGAAGCGGTGGCCAAATTCGGGCTTCTTGTAAAAGGAACCCTTGGCGACGGTAAGCGAAAGCTGGACTTCTTCTTTAATCTGGTCAGTAGTCATTGTAAGGTCTCCGGGAAAGGTGACGGGCTCGGCGGGGTCGTGGGCATGGTCTCGGTGACAGTGCAGACGGCGGTCTTCAAGACGGTTTCAATGTCTCCGAAAAGCTTCTTGTAGGGCTTTTGAACTTCTTTCGTGGTGACGCAGGCCATTATGGCAGCCAGAACGCCCGCCTGGGCCGCCGCAAAGGTTGGAACGACAGAAACTACGGCAACGCCACCGTGTGACGGGATTCCGGGCTTAGGAAGGCCCTGCCAGTAGGCGCAGAGCTTCGCCGCCATGTTGGCAGGCGTTCCGCTGGACGGGTCGAGCACCGAGAATGCGCTTTCCAGGAGAGACTTGTCGCCACCAGCCGAAAGGTCCGCACCGAGAATGATGCCGTCCTTGGCGTAGTCGTCGTAGGCCTTGGCAAGCTGCGGGGCCACGCTTGTCTTGCCGTCGGCAGACTTGACAATCCGGGAGAATTCGGAATCGAGAGTGTCCAGGTCAAGCATTTACGCCCCCGTGTCCTGTTTGTCCGTCGGTGCCGTAGGAGCGCCGAGGTTGCCGATGTGGGTGTGCTGGTTGTAGTTGTCGCGCAGCTTGGAGAGCTTACCCACCTTGTCGCTCACTTCGCCGTTCACGCGCAGGTCGCCATCGACATCGACGCCGCCATCCGCCTTGATTGCTATGGTGCCGTCATCCTTGAGGATGATGTAGTGGGCCTTGTCGCTGTAAAGCGCCGTTTCGCCTTCCTTTACGGCGGGGCGGTCCTTGCCGTCGCTTGCAACGCCGACAATCACGTACCAAATTCCAGGAAGAGAATGCGTGAACCGCTTGGCGGGATGGAAATAAAGCCGAATTGCTGCATCAGCTGGCGGCCTTCGACATCGCGACCGTTCGCCTTGGCGTCTACGCCGCGAAGCTTGCCCGCGATATCCTTGCAGCTCGAAACAATACTTGTGAAAAATTTCATCATAATGCACCCCCCGGCTGGAGTTCCAGGCGCGTGCGCTTTCCGTTCTGCCTGTCAAGAGAGAACGTCACCGACTTGATGAGGTAGCTGTCTTTAGCACCGTTAAATTCGTCATCGACATCGACAAAGCGGTTAATTTCCCAGTTGTTGCCGTTCTGGGAGTGCCCATTTACCGTGTATTCAAGGTGGATTGAGTTCGCCTTTTCTACAGCCATCTGAAGTTCAGCGGTCTTCTTTGCAGGGCCCTCGTTTTCGTTCCAGTTCACGACAAGAGGCTTTGCAAACGGCATCTGGTCGTTCTTGACGGTCGCCATCACATACTTGATGTCGTTGTCGTCCTGACTTTCGCCCATCACGCGGACTTCGCTATGGACGCCTTCGATAGTCTTTGTCACGGAACCATCGATGTAGTCCATTTCGGATCCGTCGCCCTTGGCATGGATGGTAAACAGCGGCCTACCTCTAACCAGCGGCTTGTCGAAGCAGAACTTGCCGTCTGGAGTAGCCCAGAACAGGTAGCCAAGCGAGTTTGCCGCCCTCTTGATGACCTCGAAGACAGTATCGCCAGGGGAAAGCTCCACGAACTTCCGGTCTGCTTGCGCGTTTTTAGACTTGGAATAATACTCGAAATCCTTCTTCCCGATGAACGGAAGCCCGCGCACCAGCTTCTCGGCAAGCGCACTGAGCTTCGTGGGGAGCGTCGAAAACTTGGTCACGCAGGAATCGACAAGAATGGAAGCCACGGAGCGGCCTTCAAAAGAAAGCCTCGGGCCGCTTCTCGACAGTTCGCGCTTTACCGTATCGACAATGCCGTTCATCACGACCTTGCGGTTCACGGATATCTCGCAGGTGTCACCCGCAGATATATTGTACTTCGAAAAGCACCCGAACTGGAAAGAACCCTCTGGAGTGAACAGGTCCTGCATGATGTTGTAGCTCACAAACTTGTCCAGCGTGGAGCCTTTTACGGAGACGATGACTTCATCCTTGTCATTTGGCATAGACCATCACCTCGCCGTTCATGAAAGTGGGATTCTTGACATCGTTCAAGGCACAAAGACGCTCTGCCGCCTTGTAGTTAAGACCGTTGTCCAGGCAAACCTTGTGAAGAGGCGTTTCATGATGGAGCAAGACCTTCTTCGTGGTCATGTATTCCATCTTGATGCGAAGGATTGCGTTCGACAGGGCGGCAGCCTGCTTCTTGAGACGGTCCGGGCAGATGGCGACCGGGAGCACCGAATTGATGAACTCGCGCACCGTGGCCACACTATCTTCCATGTCGGCGGGAGTGACGATATATACAGGCTTAGTTTCGGCAATTTCGTGGCCTTCCGCATTGTCGGAAACGACGCTTTCGGCGGCGATGGATTCGGCCATTCGCTTTTCGTCGTCGCTGATGTGGTTTGCGGCTTCGTTCGCAAGGGTGGCAGCCGCAAGGGTCGCGTATGCCGCATAAACGGGCGAACCGGCAAGGGTCGCGAGCATGTCGGACATGTTCGTCGAAAGCACGACCATAGAGCTCTTGGACTTGGTGACACGTCTCGCAAGCCCGGTAAACGAGTCGCAGCACCCCTGCAAGCTCTCGGTCAGCTTGCCCGAAAGGGTGCCCATGTAGTCAATCGTGGTGTTAATCGCGTCGATAGGGGCTTTGACCGTATCAATCACGCCCTGGATTTTAGCCATCGCGGAGCTCACACCGTCGGCAAAAGCGCGGGCGGTATCGCCAAGAGACCCCCAGACATCGACCAGCGACCAGTCGGACCCCTCTAAATCGGGGACTCCCGCCTTCTGCATTTCGTAGGCAATGGCCGTCTGCACTTCGGCATTCGCTTCCTTTGCCTCTTCGTAGGTCACATATTTGGGGTCTGCTACTTCCTGGGTCTCTTCCTGGATATCCGCAATTTCAAAGTCGAACTGGAACTCCGCATAGTTCCTGCGCTTGTCGGATGCAATGGAAACGTTTTTAGGATAGCCGTAAAGGATTGTATCGTGGTCGGGATGATACAGTTCTATAGGTTCCGGGAAATACGACAGGAACCATTTGCGCAGTTCCCTGTAGTTGTTCTTGTAGTCTTCGTTCGTGATGACGCAAGAAAACCTGAAGACTTCGGGGTCCACGCCCATGTCTTCGATATCGGCCCCGTTCTTGTAGGGGTAGGTCGTTTCGGCCATGGCGTGGTTGATTTCGTCGCTAATGTTCGTCAGCTGCAAGTCCCACGGCCCAAGCGTGCATTCTCTAGGTTCGTTCACGTCAGCCATCTATCTACCCATCCCCGGTGTATTCTGCACCTTGACCTTCGCCGGTTTGCCGCCGTCGCTCTGCGCCGTATAGCGGTTGTTAGCCTGGTCCATGTTGATGACAATGTTCGGAGCAACTGTAAGTTGCTGCATGTATTCCTGGGCGGAAATGCCGTTTTCGCCCTTTTTCGCCTCGATAGCGTTCTTCGTCAGCTGGTTATACATCCGCAGGTCGCCGTAGAGCTTGTCGAGCTTCTTCTGCGACGGCATAAAGCTGTTTTCTTCCTTCTGGATTTCAAGCAAGGTCTCGCCGTGCTTCTTACTGTAGACACCAGCTTCTTTTCCGTAGCGCTTTTCGAACTCCGCCTGGTTACGGTCCACCATGGCGCGGCTGTTGGCCTCGACATCGGCTACCACTTTTCGCCATTCGACGAAAGCCTCCCCAAAGTCATAGATCTTGTTCATCGCCCAGGTGGTGGCCGCAGTGAGCAGGGTCCCGCCAATGGCAGTTCTTCCGAAGCGGTTAAGGCCTGCCCTGGCATTGGAAAGCCCCTGCCTGAACCGTCCCGTTTCAACCGTGACGGATTCCATCGCCTGGGTCGCCTTCTGCGTGGCAGCCGCTTGTGGAATGGGCGAATCGTCATCCATGTAGTCGGTTCCACCGCCAAAACCGCCGCGCATGTTGGTGACGAACACCTTCTGCACGTCGTTCGGGCTAAACGGAATCAAGTTCGACGGCTTCGGTTCGTTGGCCTGCTTGCCAGGGAAAAACTTTCTAAAAGACTCGTACCCGCTGGCGACAAACTGCCCTGCCTTCACAAGGCCGACAAGGCTAGCCGCAGCCGTCATCGCGATAAACCCGGTCTTCACGATAGTCTGGTGTTCGCTCAAGGTCTGAAGGGCGCTTGAAAGGGTCTCTACGGGCCCCGCAAGGTTCAAGTCGGCAAACTTCACCGCGCTCGCCTTCATCTTGTCCATCGCCTTGTCAAAAGTCCTGGACGCCCTATCGTAACGGTTTTCGAGCTCGTCGGTATTCGACATCCCTTTGATGCCGGAATCGGTGATGGCCTGCATCTTGACCCATCCCTTCTGGTAATCGGCCATAAGCGGGTTCAAAACCTTCATGGATTCGCTTGTAAGGCCTATTTGGGCAAGTTTCTTGGCGTCGCCGTTGACATACTTCATGATGTCATCGATAATGGACTTCAGGTCGCGAACCTGGTTCTTTCCGTCCACCTTGTCGAAAATCTTGATGCCTTTCTTGCCAAGGTCCTTCTGCTTGTCCTTCAAGTCACGGAAAAGAGCGCCGACAGACGTGGTGATTTCGGCTTCGCTCTTGATGGACGGGGCAATAGTCTGTAGCATGGCCCCGAAATAGGCGAACTGTTCCTCGCTCTTGAGCCCAAAAGCCGCAGCCTGGGAGAACAGGGCCTTACCCTGGTTGGCGAACTTCTGGAGCGTAAAGGAGCCCTGGTCGCCCTGGATAATCAGGGAATTGAAGTATCGGGTGATCTGCTCCATTCCCCAGCCGACATTCGCGTTGATTGCCGAAGAAAGTAGCGCCAAGTCTTCCATCGAGGTGTTCGCCGCAAGCGAAGTCTTTGCAAGGGTAAGCCCCATTTCTTCGGAGAACTTGAAATCGCCAGTAATTTCGCCAATCTTCGAAATACCGCCAAGGATAGCCTTCGCATCGATACCCGTCTGGATGGCCATGTCATGCAGCGATTCGCGGAACACCTTCGTGTCCGCGTCGCTCTTTTTAGCCGCCATGCCGTAATACAGCAGTTCCTTGGACAAGTCGCCGACAGCGCTCACGGTATAATGAAGACCGCCCCCGATAAGGAGCGGAGCGAACATGGAACCGAGGCTCATGTTCCCTATAGACTTGCCTACAGAGGACAGAGACGCCCGGGCCATCCCGGAAAACGAAGTGACGGCAGCCTTGGCACGGTTCAGCCCCGAATTGAGCCCGGCGGCATCGGCCCCGATACGCAATGTGACTTCATTTTTCGCCAATTATCTGCCATCCTTCATCGTCTTTTTCAGGTGGACCCATCAGCCCCTTCATCGCAAAGACAAGGAGCCACTGGGCATCAGTTATGCTTGCAACCGGGCAACCAAAGTACGCACTAGCTTCCAGGCCAAATTCAAGCTTACGAGCTTCGACTGAACCTGGTCCGGCGTTTTTTTTAGCGTCTCGATAAGCGTATCGATACTTTCGTCGGAAAGTTCCTCGATACTCGGGTCGTTAGCCTCGGCAAAAGCGTTGTATTCGTCGCAGAGCTTCTTCAGTTCATCCGGGGTACAGAATGAACGGAGGTGTTCTGCGTCCCGGAAGATGCGCTCGCCGGTCGCGGGGTTGTAGAACGCACGCCACATGCCGTGAACCGCTTCCTGTTCGCGGTAGTCGGCCAGGTTGTGCATCGCAATCTCGATACCGTCGTGCTTGAACTCCAGCTGGTTATCGACCTTGGCCTTTCGGGCATCGGAAAGCGACAACAGGCGGATTTCAACCTTGACATCGGGGCAACCCGGCCAGCTCACGGTGCGCTTGATATCGTGTGATGTCTTGATGCGCTCGATGAGTTCGTCGGGCTTTTCGCCCTTCTTCTCTCGAATAGACTTTTCGAACTCAGTCATCAGCTTACCTTGCGGCTAGAGGCGAAGAAGTCGAGCTGGTATTCCTTGGCGGTCTTGCCGTCCATCTCGTTCGGGGTAGACTTGAGCAGGTGAACGCCACCGAACACGATCTTCTTTCCGCCGACATAGTTCACGATGACAGTCCAGCCTGCATCGTTCTTGTCCTCTTCGGAAACCCAGTCCATGTCGGCACCGGATTCCGGGAGGTAAGTCAGCGAAAAGCCGTATTTCTTGGGCACCTTGATGGCGTCTTCGCCATTGAAGTGCTCGACAGTCTGCACGGTCTCGATTTCGTTTTCCTTGAACTTGGAAAAGTCGGAAATAGCGGAACCGTCCTTGGTGAGAGTAAGCGAAGAAATTCTCATGGTTCACTCCTTACAGGTAAAGGTCAATGGTGGAATAGATCTGGTTCAGGCCAGGCACGACAGGAGCCGGAATCTGGCAAATCATACGGCCCGGTTCGTTCGGCGATTCCTGCGTAATGAACTGGTCGGCGTAATCGTCGATGTAGCGCAGGATTGCTTCGGCTTCGAGGGCGTAGGCGATGGCCTTGTTGTCTTCGTTCAGGGCATCGGGCAGAAGCGCATGGATGACCTTGTTCTTGTACTTGGCGCGGTGCATCGCGAGGATGGAGTCGCGGAAGTAGTCAAGCGAGGCGATGACGCCCGTGTCGATGAGCTTGGTGAAGCGGGAACCGCTGTTGTTGCTCTTGGTGGTCACGGCACGCACGATGCAGAGCTGGCTGTCTTCTTCGACGAGAGGAATCACGCCGCCGTAGAGAAGCAGGTCCTGTTCTTCACCACTCCACTTGTCCTCGACGGCAGGAGTGGCAAGGCCAGGAATGGCCACGCCGTTCATCGGCACGTTCGGCTTGGAGTTGCTTGCAAAAATCGCACCGAGACCAGCCGCGATTTCCCACACGGTAGCGTCGATCTTGGTCTTGACCGCCGCGATATGCAGGCGTTCGTAGTTCTGGGCGGTGGCCGCGCTCTTCGCGTCGGAAGCCGAAGCCGAGACCATCGCGCAGATGGCACGCTGGCCACGCTGTTCGAGCGGCGCGGCGGCAGCTTCAAGATGCGTCTTGAGGTAGCCGAGGTTCGTGGAATCGTTCACCGGGGAAACGATGATGTGGAAACGTTCCGGGAAAGCGGCAGCAAGGGCCGTCGTAAGGTCAACCGTACCGACGCCAGCCGTGGCGCTCACAGCGCCTGCGGTGATGCCGGTTGCTTCGGATGTCACGGACACGTTCAGGCCACCCGCAGCGGCGGACACATACGCACCCTTGCACTTAGCGGTAAGCGTGACCTTGGCGGTAGCGACTTCGGCGGTGACAGGGGCGTCCGGGGTGTTGTTCACTTCGGCGGCAAGGGCCGTCGCGACAGCGGCTGCGGTGTCGGTCTTGGCAACTCCCACGCTGATCTTCTGGCCGTTAATGACGACAGAGACAATGCCTGCCGCAGTAGCCGTCCCGGAAAGGGTACTTTCCCAGGTGGCGGCAGAACCAGTCACAGCACCATGGCGGAGCATCGTGATCTGGGCATACTTCCAGGCCTTCTTCGCGGCCTTGTACATCTGCATGAGCACGGAACCCGCACCGGCAAAGTCGTAGGCCTCGGTTTCGGTGCCGATTTCGGTGGGCTTGTTTACCGGGGTATCGGACGCCTTGGCGGTGGAAACATCGCCGATAAGCAGCACCTTCTGGATGTTTGCGGGCAACCCGTTCGGGCCAGCGTAGTAGTTGTAGCCCGTGTAGGAACCCGGAATCATGGTTTCGGGGATATTAGGGGACAGGTTCATTGTTTACCTCTTTGAAAATGACATTTCCCTGCATGAGCGTCTCATGTTCGGGGATTTCGCTTTGGAACGTGGTTCCAATCGACAGCAGTTCCCTGTAGTTCTCTTCAGCCGATTCAGGCGTGATGGTGAACTGCGTTGTAAACTTCAATTCGAATACGGTGAGCGCGATCTGGCGGAACGAATCGCGTTCCACCTCGTCCCACCCTTTAGCGGTAAGCGGTTCGATTTCAAGCCCCAGGTCGTTCTTGTGGAGCTTCTGGACGACATATCGAACAGCGGGGTGCGCAACCATGCGCCTTTGTTCTTCGCTCGCGACGTTCTTGAAAATCAGTTCGATGGTCACATCGACCACTTCGTCGAGCTTGTTAGTGTTGTTCACTTCCTCGTATTTCCCGGAAGTGACCGCAACCGTAAAACCCGGCTGCGTAAGGCTTGCCACGACGCTATGAACGTCGATGGACTTGAACACCATCGGGGAGTTCTTGGATTCCAGAATCTCCTTGATGGCCTTCTCAATCGAATAGCAGCTGGTGACCGCAGAACTCACAAAGACCCCATTGAATCCATTGTGAACAAGGCTTTTCCGCTGCTTGAAACAGCGCAGAAGCCGTTTTCGACGGTCCCTTCTTCCGGGACATCGCCGATGGAAGCTTTTCCTTCGGCAATGTCCTTCAGAAGCGACACAGCGTTCTTGTAACGGAGCTGCATGCCTTCGGGCACGTTCATCTCCGTCACTCGTTCGTACAGGTTATAGATTGTCAGGTCAACACAGATGGACTTGAGCACGCTCGGGATGCCAGGAAGCGGCAACCTGAAACGTCTGCCGATGTAGGCATCGATCAGGTCGGAACTCTCGCCGATCATCTTCTCGACGATAGCCGTCTGGATACTACCCGACGAGTTCGGGTGAGTATCGTCGGTGACTTCGACGAGCCTGGCGTCGGGCACATGGCCCTTGACATCTTCGACCGTGCAGTAGTTCATCGCGCAACCTTAGGCAGTCTTGATAACGTTCTTCAGGAGGAAGCCTGCATCCTTGCCAAGAACGACTTCCTTCTGGTAGAAGCCAGCCTTGAGGATTTCGCCGCCCTGGAGACCCATCTTCTTGTCTTCGATGATGTCGGCATAACGCGGGCCGACCTGGGCAGTCATACCCCAAGCGAGGCCTTCCGTCAAGGTGGAAAGCTTTTCTTCGTAGTGGGCCCAGATATGGTTGCCCCAGCAGCGTTCCAGGTTCAGGTTCTTCGCGTTCTTGGTGGTATTGACGCGGGCGGCACCCACGATGATGTTCTTCACTTCGAACAGGTCGCAGAGCTGCTGCTTGGTAGCAATGCCGCTGCCGCTGTCGTTGTGGAAGATAGCCTTGATCACGTTGGGGTCGGTACGGAGCTTGGTGTAAACGGTGTAGTTCATACCAATCTTGTTCGGGCGTGCAAGCGGCTTGTCGAGCCATTCAAGGATGGTATCGACAATGTTGAAGCCCGAAGCGCCCATGCCCTGGTTGGCATCGTAGGTGTGGGAAAGGCCATCGCCATAGTTCGAAGTGTTCTGCACAATGTCGGCAACACGCTTTTCGCGGCCCAGGAGGACAAGGTTGATCAAATACTGGAAATGGGTATTGACGAAACGTTCCTTGTTCTGGATCTGGTTGATGTCTTCAAACGGAATCGGGTCTTCGAGGCCGTGGGGTTCGACAATGTCGGACTTATCGACACCGGAGAGGTGGATCATGTTCGGTTCGGACATACGGCCAACGCGGGTATCAGGCACGGTGAACGCATCACCCTTGGTGCGCTCGAAATACTTGAACGTGAGTTCCTTGCCTTCAAGTTCCTGCACAGGCATCACCTGGTCGGCGATAAGCTCTTCGTTCTTGTAGGCAACCACAAGCCCGGTCTGCTGTTCGCCACACGGGAGGATGGTCGCGAACGAAGCCCCTGCACCACCGGCACAGAAGAGGTCGCAGACAATCTGCGGGACGCCGCAGGCGGTAAGCGTGTCGGCGCTAGCGAAAGCGCACACGGTACACGCAAGACAGATAAGCACGAAAGCGATTTTGGTCATCTTCTTCATGTTGTACTTCCTTTGTTAAATTATTCCGTGATGACGCCGGCATAGCCGACCTGGACCTTGATGACATCGCTTGCGGCTGCGGCAGCTTCGAGGGCGATGGCATACACGACATCGTTTGCGGTGGAGGCAGTCACGGCCTTGCCGCTTGCCGCGCTCTTGATCTTTGCACCAGCGTCAATGGCGGCACTAGCGACAACGGAAGCGATACCGTAGGGCTGCACTTCCACATCTGCACCGGCAGCGGCATCGTTGAGGGCAACGCCGAGCACTACATCGCCAGCACCTGCGGTGGTGACTTCGCCAGCGGTAGAACCGAGCTTCACGAAGGTGTTCTTGGACACGCCGCCGGTAGCAGCCTTGTACTTCATGGCGTTCACCGGAGTCGTCGGGACTCCTACGCCGTCGAGCTTCACGCGGATGATGTCGCCAGACGCGCCGCTTTCGAGGGCGGTGGCGAAACCCGGAGTGGCGGAAGCGGTGACAGCCTTGCCGTTGGCGTCGGATTCGACTGCCGCTCCGAAACTTACGGAGCCGCCGCATTCGACCAAGGCAATGCCATCGAGCTGCACGTCACAGGGGCGACCGTCAGCGGAATCGACATCGGTGGTTACGCCAAGGCAGGCATCGCCAGCACCGGCAAGTTTGACTTTACCATCCGCAGTGCCAGCCTTGGCAAAACGGAAGGCGGGGACGGCATCTTCAGCCGTAAATCCGAGGATATTACCCTTCATTTGGGACTCCTTACTGTTTGAAACATTCTTCTGCGGCTTCGGCAAAGGTGAGTTCGCGGCCCTTCGCTTCCTGTTCCGCCTTATACTTTTCGATTCTGGTTGCAGCCGATTCGGCCTTGGTGTTTCCAAGGTCAAGCTCGCCGAACTCCACGATCTTCGGGAACGACTTCACGGCATCTTCCATCAGCTTCGCAGGGTCGATGCGGTCATCGCCTTCGCCGAAGCATCCTTCGCCATCGAGCGGCAGGTTCTGCACCAGCGAGAAAATCTTCACGAAGCAGTCCTTCATCGCCTGGTTGCAGCGGCCATCCGCGATGGCACTATCCAAAGTCTCCGAGAATGCCGCACCGGCACGAAGGCGCTGCGCCGCAAGCTTGTCAGCCTTGAGAGCCTCATTTTCAGCCTTGAGCGCGGCATTCTCTTCGCTCAGCCGCGCCGCTTCGCTAGAATTACCTTCCGGGATAGATTCGGTCGGTTCGTCGCGAGGGGGCGTTGTAGGCTGAGGATCAGGGTTCCCGGCGACCGGCGAGCCCTGTTCTTTGTCCTTGTCGGAATTCTTTTTGCCGCCGTCCTTCGGTTCACCGAAAGAAGCTGCGGCGTCATCCTTCTTGGGCTCGACGACAACAGTCTTCTGTTCCGGGAAATCCTTCGCGTCCTTCAGGACATCTTCGACATCTTCGACATCCTTGATGATGTATTCCGGGTAGAACTTGTCGGCGGCTTCGATTCCGTCCTTTTCGATAAGCTGTTCGCGCTGGCTGCGGAACAGGCGACCGATTCCGCTAATCTTGTAGACAAGCGTTTCGAAAACACTGCGCGGCACCAGGCGGTCCCATGCAAACGGCTCGGCAAAGACGCTCACGTCTTGCTCGGTGGCATCCTTGTCCTGGTCGGCAAACATACCTTCACCGAAACAGAGCGGAGCCATCCCCTTCATAGCCGGAGCGTGTGCACCGAGAGCGCCCAGGTGACGCAGACCCTTCTTCAAGTTGCTGTAAATTGCAGACGAAAGATACTTGAAGCCGCCCTTCTTCACCTCTTCGGCGAAATCCGGGTTCACGTCGTCGAGCTTCACTTTCAGCACGCCGTTCTCCACCTTCGAATCGACAATGGAACCGACACGCGGATCATCGACTTTCGGGTGGCCCTTCACCATGGGCGGCTGGTAGCCAGCGGCAAGCTGGCCTTGAATACCTTCGTTCAGGTCATTGAGATCTGATTCGCTGAAGTTGTGGGTGTTGCCAGCCATGTCAACGACCTCGCCGGTCTTGAACGCTTCGACCCACGGTTCCTTCAGGTCTTCCGATTTGAGCATCTTGGGAAACTGTTCTTTCATGACCCCAAATTTACCCGATTGGCAGCGAAAGAGGACATGACACTGTCATGCCCTTTGTCAGCGTTTTACGGCTACATTTGCGAGGAGGTATATCATGGATAAATCTTTTTGGCAAGAAGCACTGAAACAGTTCGGCGTAGGTATCGTCTTCGCCGCCATGCTCGCCATCTTCTACACGAACGAAAACGCCAAGTGGGAAAAGAACGCCGCAAATGACCAGGTGCGATGGGAAGCCGTCTTGAAGCAATACAGCGACGACCAGAAACGCGCCATCGAAACGATACGCGCATGCTGCGCCGAGAACCACGCAACACCCGGGAGAATGCCATGAGTAAGGCAGAACTCAAGCCCAAGGCAAAGGAACTCTACACCATCCACCAGCTGAGTCTCGCAGACATCAGCCGCAGGCTCAACATATCGACGCGCACCCTGCAGAACTGGAAGGCAGAAGACCGCTGGGAAGAAACCCGCGCAGAAATCAGCGGCGGCGAAAAGAACTTCCACGCCGAGCTCTTCAGCCTGGGCGAAGTGATGGCCCGAAAAATCAAGCAGGACGAACTCGACGGCGTGAAGATTGCACCCGAACGCTACACCGCGCTCCAGCGCATCATCGACACAGCCGAACACGCCCGCAAGTACGAAGCCGTAGCGCCCAAGGCAAACAAGTCCGAGCTTTCCCCGGAAGAAAAACAGAAAGCCGCACTCGCCAAAATGAAGGAAGCACTTGGACTATGCCCGAACAAAGCTTAATCGACTACTTTTTCCCGTACCAAAAGCGATACCTTCTCGACAAGAGCAAGGTCAAGATCCTCGAAAAGTCCCGCCGTATCGGTGGAACATACGTGCAAAGCTTCGAGGATGTCCAGGACTGCATCGAACAGCCGGGACTCAAGATTTTCTTCAGCTCGGCAGACATGACCGCCGCCGCAGAATACATGGACTACATATCCGGCTGGGTGGCGAAGCTGAACACGATTGCAAAGGCTCTTGCCGAAATCAACTGCGAGGACATTTCCGAATGTGAGTTTGCCGACGAAGACAAGGGCGTAAAGTCCAAAGTAATCGAGTTCAACAACGGTTCAAAGATTTACGCGCTTTCAAGCAACCCCAAGGCATTCCGAAGCAAGGGCGGCAAGATCGTCTGGGACGAAGCCGCACACCACAAGGACGACCGCAAGATGTGGGCTGCCGCTAAGCCCGCCGCCATGTGGGGCTTCTCCATCCGCATACTCTCGACACACAACGGCGTGAACTCGCTGTTCTACATCCTCATCGACAAGTGCCGCAAGGGAGAACTCGACTACAGCGTCCACACCGTGCCCATCCAGCTCGCCGTCGAAGAAGGCGTCGCCGACCGTATCTGCGGGCGCAAGCTCACCAAGAAGGAACGCGAGGAATGGCTGGAACAGGAGCACAAAGGGTGCCTTACCGAAGCCATCTGGCAAGAGGAATACTGCTGCAACCCGCAGGACGAATCCAAGGCCATGATAGGCTACGACCTCATCCACAGCTGCGAGCGCCAGGGCGTGCTCGGCATGGAAAAGGCAAAAGGCCCTCTTTACCTCGGCTGCGACGTGGCTCGCCACCGCCACCTCTATGTCATCTACGTTTTTGAAGACATCGGAAACCAGCTCGTTTGCCGAGCCGTCGAAGCCTACCAGAAAAAGAAGTGGAGCTACCTTGAAGAAAAGCTCTACAAGTTCCTTAAATTGCCGAACCTGATACGCGCCTGTATCGACCGCACGGGGCTCGGCGACCAGTTCACCGAACGAGCCCAGGAAAAGTTCGGTTCGGTCAAGGTCGAAGGCGTGCTGTTCACGAACACCGTCAAGGCAGACCTGGCCATCAGCCTATTGCAGGCTTTCGAAGACCAGAAAATCATCATCGAGAAGTGCCCGAAGTTCCCAGGCGTTGACGGTAACGAAGAGGACAAGCAGGCCGAAAGCATCCACGCCGTCAAGAAGATTGTCACAAGTGCCGGGAACGTGCGCTACGACGCCGCGAGCACCGAGCAGGGCCACGGCGACTTCTTCTGGGGAGCGGCCCTCGCATACCACGCGAAAAACGCTGGCGAAGCAGGCCCGTTGATTATCCAGAGCGCCGAACCGTATGCAAACGAAAGCACCGATTTTGGAGGATTTTGAGAATCGCGCAGAAACGCACTTCTAAGCCGTTTTTTTCGTTTACCCTAGCGTTTACTCGTCCGGCTTCAGAAAATCAAAATTCAACGAATTTGAACGGCCATTCAAAAGGATTAGAAAACTACCGAGGATTGCATGAGCAAAAAGAGTAAAAAACGACCCGAAGACACCCAAAAAGGGGAGCAGAAGCTCCAGCTGGCGACCGAAATCGCCACCCGCGAAGCCGCCACCTTCGTATCGGGCGAAGACTACCTGCCGAACCCGGACAAAATCCTAAGGGCGCAGGGCGGGAACATCAAAGTTTACCGCGAATTTGTGGACGGCCACCTTGACTCGGTGAAGGGCAAGCGCTTCGCCGCCATCACCAGCCGCCCCTGGACTATCGACGGGAGCAAGGGCGACGCCAAGAAAGCCAAGATGCTCGAAGAGTACATCTGGAACCTTGAGCAGCTGAGGGACATCATGTCGCAGATGCTCGAAGCGCTCGGCTTCGGCTACACGGTCCACGAAATCGTGTGGGACGCCGTCGAAACCGAAATGGGGACCCTCATTCTACCCACCGCGCTCAAGGACCGCCCGCAGGAATGGTTCAAATTCGACGACAAGGGCCAGCTGCTCTTCCAGGACAAGAACAACACGCGCACCCTTGTTCCAGACAAGAAGTTCATCGTCACCCGCAACCGCCCCACCGCAAGCAACCCCTACGGCGAACCGGTATATTCCCGCTGTTTCTGGCCTCTCGCCTTCAAGAAGGGCGGTCTCAAGTTCTGGATGATTTTCGTCGAGAAATACGGCATCCCCAAGGCCATCGGCAAGTGCCCGCCCACGGCCACCACCGAAGAACAGCAGAAGTTCCTGAAGATGCTCTCGAACCTTGTCCGCGACGGCGTAGCCGTCATCACGAACACGGGCTCCGTCGAACTACTTGAAACAAAGCTTAGCGGCACCAACCCGCACAGTGAAATAGTCAAGTGGGCAGACTCCGAAATGTCCAAGGCATGGCTAGGCGAAACGCTCACCACCGAACAGACCAGTTCCGGCGGCACCCAGGCGATGGCCACCGTCCACAACGACGTGCGCATGGACCTCACCAAGGACGATGCCGCGATGATCGAGTCGAGCTTCAACCAGCTCATTCGATGGATCTACGAAATCAACTGGCCGAACGAAAAAGTCGTTCCCTGGATGAACATCATCCTTCCGGAAGACATGCAGCAGGCAAGGCTCGAACGCGACGCGAAACTCACGCAGCTCGGCGTCAAGTTCAAAGCCAAGTACATCACCGACGTTTACGGCATCAACGAAGACTACTTCGAAATGGCCGAAGTCCAGCCGCAGGGTGGACTGTTCGCCGAAGGCCCCGAAAAGAAAGGCAAGGTGCGAAACACCAGCCACGAACTCCGAAACCAGGTAAATGCTTTCACAGAACACCTCGAAGAACAGTGCGAAAAGATTGACATCCTCGCACCCATCCGCGAGCTCGTAGAGAATGCAAAGAGCCTCGAAGAAGTCCGCGACAAGCTCGGCGGCTGCTACGGAGAAATGCCCATGGACAAGATTGCCGAAGAAATGGAGCAGGCGTTCATCGCAGCAGACCTTGCAGGCAGATTCTCCATCCTCAAGAAAGCGGGCATCGTAGATGGCTAAGAAGCTCGCGTTCAAGCAGGGAGCGTACAAGGAAGCCGTCGATTACTTCAAGCAGAAAATCAACCTTCCTACAAGACGCTGGAACGACCTTGAAGGTGCCATGCACACAAGGGCGTTCACCGTTGCCGGCGCAATGCGTGCCGACATCCTTCTCGATTTTCGCAAGGCCGTTGACAGGGCCATCGAGAAGGGAGACTCCCTGCAAGACTTCCGCAACAACTTCTACGACATAGCGAAGAAGTGGCGGGCTGCAGACCCGAGCTTCGACGCCAAGATGGAAAAACCCAAATACGGCGCATGGCGCTCGAAAGTCATCTACCAGACGAACATGGTCACCGCAGCGGCGGCAGCGCAGGAACGGCAGGCAAGGGCCATGCCCGACGTGTTCACCCATGCAAAATATATCTGCCAGATGCTCCCCGGAAGCCGCGACGAACACAAGGCATGGAACGGCACCGTTCTCCCCGTGAACGACCCCTGGTGGGAAAAGCACAGCCCGCCCAACGGCTTCGGCTGTCTCTGCGAAAAGGAGTTCATCAGCAAGTACGAAATGGACGCAGGGATGGAGAAGCAGACCAAGGCTCCTACAGCCCCGAACGACACCACGAACATCGGCGAAAAGTGGGACTACAGCATAGGCGACGCAGATGCCGAAAACCAACGCCTCAATGATCAGCTGAAAGAGAAACTGAAAAAGGTTTCCGACCTATACGGCAACATAAACGAAAACGACACCGTATTAAGCCCGAAAGTCAAAAAGATAGCAGACAAAAGACGCGAAAAGCGAACACCGAGCATCATTCAGGGCATTCGTGACCGATGGAACGACCGGAAGGATGAAAGAGCCGGGAACATTCCAAAAGTAAAAACCGACAAGAAAATCGACTCTTTCAAGAAGCCCGCCGAGTTGTTTGAATACATGGAAAACAAACGCGGTTTCAAGATTGACGAACGCCTGAAGAAATTCGACTTGGGGCATGTAAAGGAAGTCTTGAAAGGAATAGACTCCGTAATGACCGTTTTCCCGGAAGCGAAAATCGACATCCTTGGAACTGACCCCAAGGACAAAAACAGGGCCATCACCAGGCATTACAAAATACCGAATACACCGTTCTCGATACTCATTAACAAGAAATACTTTGGAAAAAATTCAGTCCCATATACCGATGACGGCTTCCACCCTAAAAACGGATGCCACAGGGCGACGGCTTATCACGAAATGGGGCACGTCGTTCAATGTACTCTGGCACAAATGGAAATGTACAAATACGACAATTTTGAGCTAGTGGCAAAACAGATTGTCAACAAAGCGGCTCAAGATAGCGGCGTCGAAATATCGGACTACAATAAAGTCCTGAAATTCAGGGCAGGCATTTCCCGTTATGCCGATGAAAAATACAGCTGCAAGGAAACTGTTGCAGAAGCGGTTTCGGATGTATTCAACAACCGTTCTAACGCTGCCGCCGAATCCAAGGCAGTCTACAAAGCTTTAATGGAAAGGATGAACAATGTCAGGAAAAATAAACGGAACAACTAGACAAGAATGCCAGCGTCGTCGTATTCCTTCTGCATTTTCTTCAGTTTTTCGAAGGCTTTTTTCACATCATCAGGAGCGTCGTCCTTGAGAGAACAATCGAAAATATACTCTGCATCGTCGTTTGTCCATTTGCTGCAAAGTTCTAGCAATTTTTCAAATTCTGGACCAGGCATATTCAACTCCTTACTTTAAGACAATATACCACTTTTTTTGTTCAAAGTCAACCCTATGTCAGATTTTATCAACGCAGAAATAAGGATAGACCGCTTCAATTCCCTTATAAGGGCCCTTAAAAAGCGCTCGAAGAACCTGAAACCCGTGATGTCCGTCATAGGCAACCTGGTAGTCAAGAGCGTCCGCCAGAACTTCCGCGAAGAAGGCCGCCCCGACAAGTGGCAACAGTCCAGGAAACCCAAGGGAAGGACCCTTCTGGGCACCGGGGCGCTTATGAAGGGCATCCACTACGAGCTCGACAACGACGGCACAGCTGTCACCGTAAAGACCGGCCCCCAGAAGTACGCGGCCATCCACCAGTTCGGCGGCAACACCGGCGCACACGACATCGTGGCAAGGAACCGTAAGGCGCTGAGGTTCACCGTCGGCGGCATGATACTCTACCGCAAGAGCGTCCACCATCCGGGTTCGCGCATCCCCGCACGCCCCTACATGATGCTCCAGGAAGAAGACGAAACGAATATCGAAGAACTCTTGAAACGCCACCTGGTGGCAGACTTGTAAAAGGAATGACTATGCTAAAAAAGGCTAAGCTGCCCGGAGTGCTCGGGTTTCTTCTCGACAAAGTTCATGTACCTGTAGATCGTTCGCTCGCTGACACCCGTTTCAAACGCAAGCTGGTGAACTGGCTTGTCGAAATTGTCGCGCATGTAGCGGCGCACTGCGTTCGGATTCATCCGGGCTGGGCAGGCTACATGGTTGCCCGCGAACTTCTTCCAGATTCTCTTGGCGACATCGAGCCCGAGGGTATTCGCAACCCACTTCAAGTCCTCGTTGGGAAGGTCGTCGATTGTCAGGGAATCCCAGAAACTCATTCTGTATTGCAAATATAATCAAATTGCGCGAAAAAAACAACAACATAAAAAATCTTCAAGGGAAAAACAATGCACGACTACACGACATTCGAACGCACCGCACCCGTCGGTGACGACAACGACCCCATAAGAAAGTACATGAAAAAGTTCAGGTGCCAAGCCTGCAATAAGGACAAGTTCCACATCCCGCTTAAAACCGTTGACGGGCGCACCGTCTGCATCCATTGTTGCATGACCGGCAAGGGCCAGGACATCGTTCTGGACAAGCGAACCGTGGACGCCCTGGAAGCCGTCGCAGACAGAATCAAAGGCTACGACAACTACCCGCCAAAGGAAACTACCGAACCAACCACCACAAACAAAGGAACCAAGATGAAACTCAAGAACAAAGTCTCTCTCATCGGCAAGATGTCAACGCTCGCCACGCTGCAATTCGCATGGCCCGCGTTCGTCAACGAATACTTCCGTGCCGAATTTCAAAAGGACGGCAACTTTACCGACAAGGACAAGAACGACCTGAACAAAATCATCCTGGCATCGTTGCTGCTCAATATCGCGGTCTTGGGACTGGCGATCGTGCAGGCCTACGACATCGTAGAATACGCCGTCAACCAAGCAAGCTTTCTCTTGCCATTTTAAACAAAAGTTCTACGGCGAGCTTTAGCGTGAAAGCAGGCGTTTCGTTCTTGATTTTGTCCTTGAATTTCTGCCACAAGGTGTTATTGCGACTTGCATCGAGAAAGTCGTATCCGGCAGGTAGTATGTCAACGCGGCAACCCCTAAAGTCGATACCGTCGAACGTGTCGTCGGTGCATTCGCTGATAAAGCCGTGCTGCTCCAAGAGCCTTACGGTATATACAACATCGGCATGGTTACGCGATACCGCAAACTTTTCGCCATCCCAAATTTCGCCCGCAGGAGTTCTTTCGATATCCTGCATGATTTCGCGAATAAGGTCCATGTCTCTTTTCATGTCAAAACTCCACCCAGATGATGTTCCCTCTTATGCCGTGGCTTGCTCTTCAGTTTCCATTTTTGCCAACAATTTACGGAGACGCCTTCGTTCGTCGTCGGTAAATGGCGGCTCCACCTTTTTCAGTTTCTCGACCCTTTCCCGGGGCGTAAAAAAGGCTTTCCAGCCATACAGATTTAATTTGTGCCTGTTACGGTACAGGCTCTTGATGGAAATCTTTTCGCCAGGATGTTCGCTGTTCCAAAAGTCGATATATAGCAGGAAATTGTTCGAACCCCTGCAGCCCTCCAGACCGTGCATCACCCGGACCCACTTGTCAACAAACTTTCTTGTCCGGTCGCTTGCCATCAGGTACAAGTCCATCGGGAAATCGGCAGGATATCTGATTTTCTTTGCCATATCAAAAGTCCACCCAAATAATGTTTCCGACCTTTTTTATCACCCTGCCACGTTCTTCGAACCACGTTCTTTTAAAAGAGCCCTTATTTGCAGTATTTCATCTTCCGTAAGAGACGTTTCACTACTATTCAAAGGAGTTTTATCAACAAACGTTGATTCCTTCACAAAGGTGATTGTGTAGCCACAAGCTTTGCAGAGCTTTTCTGCGACTTCTATCTGGGGGCTTCTTGAACCGTTCAGATAGTTGGCAAGGGCGGCTTGCGTGATTTCCGCGGCATCAGCAATTACTTTTTGAGTTTTGCCGGATTCTTCTATGGCTTTTCGTAAAAATTTTGAAAACATGAAAGAAAATCAACAAATGTTTAAAATGCCTATTGACAATCAACAAACGTTTATATACATTTGTTGATGTAGTAGTAAACTTTACCACTACAAAACAATTTAAAAATTTAAGGAAGTTTGCCAAATGGACAATAATCTTACCGTGACGAAAATCTCATGGCAGAAGGTCGCCGAAAGGGTTTCCAAGCTCACCGGAAAGACCTACAGCGCCCAGTATATAAGGGAAGTGGCCATCGGCTACCGAACAAACAAACAACTCCAACCCATCCTCCAAGACCTCGGTCTTGCCAAAAAGGAAGTAGCATAATGCTCAAGAAAATCCTCGATGTAGAACCCGAAAATGCCGAGACCTGCTCTAACGAATCGTTAGACCAGCTCCCCGAAAATGCCACCGAAATCCAGGGCGAGGGAGACTCCGACTTCGACCGAGAAGTCAGGGGCGAGACCCTGCCCGCAGTCGTCCACGAAGAACCGCCCAAGGCCGAAGAGCTCGACGCGGTGACCGCCGGGGCTCTCCAGCTGCGCTACCGCATCTTCAACGCCACGAACGACGATGTCCGCATGGCAACCGACGTAAACGGCATGACCTGGTTCGTCGCCGACGACGTTTGCAAGATCCTGGGCTACAAGAACACGGCGAAGGCCGTTGCCGACCACTGCCGCAAGGTATTCGACAGCAAGGACCTGGTGGAAGGCGAGAACGAAATCTGCAAGAAAATGACATTCAAGGACGCAAGCGGACAAGGCCGCGCGATGATCGCCATCAACGAACCAGACCTCTACCGCCTTATCGTGCGTTCCCGCATGCCCGCCGCCCGCATGTTCGAGAAGTGGGTGTTCGAAATCGTGCTTCCGACCCTGCGCACCAAGAAGGGCAGGTATGTCATCGGCAAGAAGATTGAACTTCCGTCCAAGGTGGAAGACGCCCAGGTCGTCCCCGCCGAAGAACCCGCGCAGTGCGAACTGTTCCCGCGAATGGTGCCGAGCGTATCGCTGCCGGCAGACAT
>Ga0265298_10002678_pt1 | contig 24372 bp, 31 predicted proteins | sample AusTroGonzalo_MG_3_FD_193486 | JGI IMG/M metagenome (GOLD analysis project Ga0265298, IMG submission 193486) | Bovine rumen microbial communities from tropical cattle in Woodstock, Queensland, Australia - Gonzalo_01 | ecosystem: Host-associated > Mammals > Digestive system > Stomach > Rumen ...
ATTCAACATCGTTTTCCACTTTATTAATAAATTCTAATATCTTTTCCTTTAAAGATTTCATACTAGAACTTAATGTTACATTAAGTGGTATGTCATTAAAACTAATAATATCATCTAATAAATTAACTTCTATGTATTGTCTAGCAAACATTTCAAGTTCATCTATTTTTTCTTGTTTTAATTGATTTTCAACATTATCAATTTTGTTTTTTAATTCTGCGTCAGCATCTTTATAAATTTCACTAACGTTTTCTTTATAGATTTCTTCGAACTCGTTATATTTAGACATAATTGCTTGTTTTACTGCTTTACGTTGATTTTCAAGTTCTGTAAATTCTTTATTTAAGTCAGCACGGACTTGTTTAACTTCTTTTACCGTTTCATCATTAACAACTAACGATGTTGCTCGAGCAACCTTTTCTTTAATTTCTATAGAAAGTTGTTCTAAATGATATTTAATAACTGGTAAAGTTTCAATAGTAATTAATTTATTTTCCATTATTCCACCTCTATATCTTCTATATTCATTTCGCCTTCTCTAATATAATCAGAAATATTTTCCCTTACATAAGACTTTATTTGTTCATTATCTAATTTTTCTTCAAATTCATCATTGTATACAGTAAAACTAACTAAAACAGTTATTGTTTTCCCTACAACTTTTTCTTCCGGAGGACTAGGATAATCATAAACATTCCAACTTGTTTCCATATTATTCTCCTTTCTTTAATTTACTAATTGGTACTAAAACTATTTCATCTTCATATACTTTCATCAAAAATTCATTTCCCCAACTTTCAATTATTGCTTTTGGAATAATAATTTTGTTTACACCTTTATCTGCTCTCTTCATATATGTAATAATTGGTTTCTTTTCTTCTTTCATTTACCTCACCACCTTTGACTATAATAATTATATCACATTTTTTAGGTATTTGCAATACCTATTAATTCATTTTTAACCTTTCTCTAAATGCTTTTTCTTCTTCTTCTGTCATTTCTTCTTTCTCTATTTCTTGGTCAAGCCAACTTGGTACTTTACTTTTTATTTTTTTACTATTGTTTTTTGCTTGTTCTATTGTAGTAATACCTTTATCTTTCCAATTATTTAATATTGCTTGTACATATTTTAAACTAATTGCTCTATTAAATACGGCTTCTTGAATAGCATATCGTGTAAGTTCATTATCTTCCCATTGACTTACTAATTCATATTCAATAGGACTTAATGTTCTATTAAAGTTATTTTCAATAAATGAATAAATATTTGTGGACGTATCGTCAAACGTATCGTGGTACGATACTTCATTGTCATTGTCATTGTCATTCTCATTATAATTATATTTATTTATTATTTTCTTAACTGTTTCATTAAGATTACTATAATTTATTATGTTTTCATATACATAGGTTAGTAATTTTTTATTCTTTATTAATTTTATTTCCTTTTCTAAACAATCTTCAACAGGTTTACCACCTTTTATAATACTATACTTAAGATAATTTTTAATTGCTATTTCATTTGTTTCGTTAGAATACTTTATCATATTATATTTATTTTCAAATCTATCTAGTAAAACACTAACGGTGTCTAATGAATATCCTAATTCAAATGACATTACTTTTTTATTTATTTGATATATTCCAAGTTGAGTAGTATGAGGGTTAGTCATCAAATAAAGCATAAATAATTTATCTTCAGGTGAAAAATATTCTATAACTTTATCATCGTTCCAAAAATTGGTATCTACTATTCTTTTTACACTCATATATTATTTCTCCTTCTTCATTGTTTCCTTCATTTTATACATAAATTCAATTTTATCATCTTTATATACCCAATATCCACAATGAGTACATATAACTCTATCAACATCAACAATCATCATTGTATGACCACAATTTTTACAATATACACTTAGTTCTCTATAAATATTATTTCTCTTTATGTCTAATTTGTGAGAACAATCCAAATAATTTTTATTTTTATTCTTACTCATAATTATACCCCTTTTATTTCATAATTTTCCTTTCTATTAAATGTTTTAAATATTTTGTTTGCTTCTCTTTTACCATCAAATATTTTTGCTTCGTTTATGTCCGAGACAAAATGATTAAAGTCTTTCATTATGTTTTTTTGAAAGTAAGTATTATATTTAATGTTTTTAATTACATATTTTTTCATTTACCTCACCACCTTTATGTTTTATCTACCTTCTTCTTCATTCTAGCACAGAAAAAAATAGGTGTCAATACCTATTTTAAATATTTTGGATACTTTTATTTTAAATCTTCTATTGCTTTGTTAATTTTTCCTTGTAAATTATCTACTTGTTTTTCTAAATCTTTGTTTTTTAAAGATTGTTCTTCATACTTTTGTTTAAAATCATCACTTGCATATGGAGTTAAGTATTTTTCTCTACACCAACCTACATTATTAAGTTGATATGGGTATTCTCCATCTTTTATGTCAGTAATAGTCCAAACATAATCGTGATATTCTCCTACGCATTGTTCTGATGAATTTGTTTCGTGTAGCCATCCATTTAATATAACTATATCGCCTTTTTTGAATTTATATTCAGGTGTTGAATATTCCACACATTTGAATTTGCCGTGGTGTGTCCAACGTAAGACTTGATAACCATTAACAAATCTTCTACCATCATAATCCATTGTTGTTATTTGTACTTTATCATCTCCATCAGATGTTGCTTCTATTACTTGTAAATTTCCTATATAAATTCCAATATGACCATCTAACCATACAAGTTCCCCTATTTCAGTTGTACTCATATTGTCGGATTTATCATAACAATATTCCTCAAATAATCTATTAGCACCTACATCATCTAAACCATTGCTTTTATATATTGCTCCACCACGAGAAGCATTTTTATCAAAGTCAAATCCCCAAATAATAGATTTAATTAATCCTACACAATCAAATAAAAACGCATCATCTCTATATTGACCTACACCACCTAATTCATATTTAGTAGGTGTTTCTGTTGCTATCTTTACTGCTGTATCTATAAATTGTTGTTTTTGCATAGTTCACTCTCCTTTGTCAGTTCCAAAATTACTTAATCCATTAGCACCTAATGAAATTGTAATAGAACTCAATACATATAATAAAATATCTTGGGCTTTAAATGTTCCTAATACTAAATTAGTCATTATTAATAAAAATAAACAAACAATAAAACTCCAATATTTTGTAGGAATGCTTTTAACAATAGGCAATTCTTTAGTAAATTCTACTACCATAAATACGATAGTGACAAATGAAGCATAAGTTGTCAAAACATCCCAAGTAATAAATTGTTCCATAACTATACCTCCTAACTATATTATACCATTGCATAGAAAAAGTAGCAAATTAATGCTACCTTGTTTCTTCTTCACCGCCCTCAGTTCCTCCTAATGGTAAAGAACGATTTGCAGTTGTTTTAGTGTATTCAAATACTATAACACATTTTTGTAAAGAACCACCATCACCAAGCACTGCTCTACCTCTTATATAACCTGATGAACTACGCCACCATATTACATTGTAGTTTGTAGAAGTATCGTATGATGGCATTATAAATTTATTTCCTGTAGTAGAAAATAATATACCATACAACCTAATTGGCGTTTCTACATTTGGAACATTTATAAAATCTGTATTTGAACTTGTAATATTTGTTGTTTCAAATATTTTTCTATATATAGGTTTCCCATCAATCCAAGTTCCTATTTTTATTTCACTTTCTGAATATACTTCACCATCAAAGTTTTTGTGTGGTGTATATGCCGTTGCTGTTGTTCCAATTTCTAATTGTACATCAGAATATGTCGCACTTGCACTTGTTTGAATAGCCATATAATTTCCTTGTGGAGTTATTGTAGTATTTACTACTGCTGTTTTTGTTTCACTTGTCACATAAGTTCCATCATTCCAATATAATAATCTTATTGTTGGACTTCCGGATATACCATTTAAGCAATATGTTTCTCCTGCTTTAACTGGTATTTTTGCAGTAGATATACCATTTCCTGATGGATTATACACACCAGTTGAACTATCGTATGTTCCATTACTAAAACCTGTAAATAAGTTTTTGCATTTGAAATCATCAGCATAGAATATAGTATCTTCTTTGACACCTAAACTTGTGTTTTTAATTGGTTGGTTATATGCAACATATGAAGTTGCTGTTTCTCCTAACTCTACTTGAATAGTACCTATATTATCTGCTTTTGCTATCATCATACACAAATAATTATCTTGTGCAGTTATTGTCAAAGTAGTGACATCACGCAATGTTTGCATATTAGTTATTGTATTTCCTATTGCTGGGAATGTACTATAATAACCAATTAAGCCACCATTATAACTTGTTTTTGATATTGTGTATTTTTTATTTGGTACTACTTTTATTACATATATATCATAATCATTAGTTGAAAATATAACGCCATTATTTACACCAGTATTTGCTATTACACTAAATGGATTAAACATATTCTTCCCATTTATATCCTCTACTACTATGCTACTCATAGATTTTGTGCCATTTAATCTATCATCGTTTTCTTTAATTCCATTTTCAATATTATTTAAGTTTGTTGCATTAACTGGTGTTGTTTGACTTGGTAAATCTGACCAAGTTGTTTTATTATAAGCCATTATTTATCACTCTCCTTTTTTTGTGATTTTTCTTGTGCTTCATTATATTTTGCTATTTCTTCGTTGTCTACTCTTTCAATTTCTGCATATATTCCTTGAAGTATATTTTTTAAAACATAAGCAGGTAGTTGAGAATTATTAATTATCTCCACAATTTCCTTTTCTACTTCTTGTATTTTTAATGTGAATGGTTTATCCATTTACTAACTCCTCCTTTAACAAATTAACTTCTTTTTGTAATTCTATAACTGCTCCCAATAAAAATTTTGATAAATGCTCGTGATTGATAGTTTTGTATTTTAATCCATTTCTTTCAACTTCATTGAATACAAAATATTTATCTATTCCATCTATTTTTTCTAAGTAATCAATTATGTAACCATAATCTTCTTTACCGTCATTTATCTCCTTAATATAATTATAATCATATAATTTGATTTTTGTCAAAATATCAGGTATATCTGATGTTTCTTTTTCTTTTACATTCTCTTTTATAGATAATGTAGATGGGCTACCACCAACTGTTAATATTTTGTTATAATCTTCTGTACCCCATATATAAGCACCACCATAAGGGTTTGGTTTTAATACTACTGAATAATTAAGTCTTATGTAAGTGTCACTTATTCCACTTAATTGATAGCAACCCATAATATAATCAGTTTGTATATTTATATCTTGTATTAAAGTTCCTGTATTACCTTCTATAACTACATAACCTGCACTAGAACCATAGACGTGACCAACTTCCCCACCTAAATCATATCTACTTCCACTATTTCTAAATGAAATACCACCTGAACCTAAACCAACATTCAATGCTGATACGTATGGGTGGTTACTATCCCATATCATCTTTAAGAAACCAATTCCATTATATATAAATATTCCTGCACCAGTTATAGTTCCTGCTGATATATTATCAGCATTTATTCCTGAAGTAACTAAACTTCCAGATATAGAACCAGCAGTTGCATTAATAGTTCCTGATACTGTGGCATCATTTAATACGGCATTTTTTGCATATAATGTTCCCGAACTGTTTACACCAAAATTGCTTCCAGCCTTAAATATAATATTACTTCTACTTGTACCACCTATTGTAGCAGTTATTCCAGTTGTTCCAAGATAATAATTATTATTTGCTGTAAATAAAGCATTTGCACTTATATTCCATCCACCAATAGTTCCACCTTTTGCTGTTATATTACCGCTTGATGTGACACTAAAGTTTGTGCTTGATATTGCTATTGATTTACTTGTTAAGTTTAATGTATTACCAGCAATTATATTTATTATATCGCCTGCTTGTAAATTTAATTTGTTAGCATCTATTGTAATTGCTTCAGCACTTTGATTTATTTTTGATATAACTTCATCATTTCCTACTTTTCTACTGACTTCTAAGTTGATACTTTCAGAAGTTTGTTCTATTAATGAATTTGTTTCGGCTTTAGTATAGAATTGTGTAGTATATATATTTTGTACCATCATTCTAACAAATAAATATCCACTTGTATATCCTACCAATTTTACTGTATAATCTCCAGAACCTAATGTTATTGTAGGATAAGGATAAGAAACTATATTCTCATTTGCTAATAATCCTACTGTGCCATCTGCATTATATTCACATCTTTTTGTAACTTGACAAGTCCTACTATCATAATCTAGATAAAACTCATCAAAATGTTCACTATCATAATATAATAAATCATCAGGCAAAATATAAGGTATTTCTTGTGTTTTAGTAACGCCATCTTCTATATATGTTCTAATAAACATTAGTTTTCTTATCTTTAAATATGTTGTAGGGCTTGGGAATAAATTTGAATTAGGATATAAATAACTTATGCTTTCCCCAATAGGATGTATTTTAATTTGTATTGGTTCACTTTCATTAATGTTTTCCAATTCAACTTGTGCATCCGTATCTTCTGCTGTTGTTGTAATATCAATTACATCACTAATTTTAGAATTGATTTCATCTACTGTAACTTGTATTTCTGCAATTTTAGTATTTTGTTCATCAACTTCACCAGCCATTAATGATATACGACCTTCTACATTATCATATTCGGCTTTAGCATATTTTCTAAAGTTTGCTTCCCCAACTACTGTTACATTTTCTTTTCTTTCTTCTATACCTATTTGAGTGTCATATTCACTCGTCATTACTCCTCTATAAGTAAATGTATGATTTGCTAATGTTTTTGCTATAACAGGTTCTTCTTGGTCGTAATCATCATATATTTCTATTAAATCATAAGGGTCAATAGCAGGGTTTCCTAATATCTTCCCTGTTTTTAAACTATCTATTTCAAAGTTTTCTACTAAATCAAATATATTTTCTACTTGTTCTTGGCTTGTTATATAAGGGTTTGCACTGTTTAAGTATAATGTATCTAAAGAAGTATCTTGACTTGTTTGAAATTTAACAGCACCATCTTCAAATACAACTCTTTGGATTTTATATTTTTCTCCAAGTTCATATTTTTCCACTATACTTAGAGGTATTCTTTGTGTTGCTAAATTCAATATATCTATAAATATTAATGCTCCATCTCTATTAATAACTGGTATTCTACCTGCTTGGTCAGCAATGTAAGAAACATAATTTGTTGCAGTTATCATATTGTCGTATATTGATACAGCATCATTTTCACCTAAGAATGAAATTACACCATTTGTTACACCTGCTTTTGTACAAATATCATTCAATATTTGCCTTTTAGTAGCAGTTCCACCATAAGCATCTATTAAAGGTTTTGCATCGTAAGCAAAATCAAATTTAACACGGTTATCCCTTAATTTAATCGTTACTTTATCTTTATCTGTTTTTGGAGTTCCTTGTATATTGAATACACCTAAAGGCACATATTCATAAACGCTTCCGTTTACTAATGTGCCAATAGATATAGTTACTTGGTCTTGTATAGAAGATACGTCGATTTTATGTAGCACTAAATCAATTTCTTGTGATATAAAGTTGTCTAATGAAAATCTTTTAGAACCATTATTTGGTAATATTCTCCATACTCTCGTAATTTTTTCACAATATAAATCAGCATCTTCTAATTCTATATTGTTAAACCATATTTTAACTTCATTTCTTGCATCGTTACTATATATTGTTTGTTCATATTCTTGCTTAGTACAATGCTGAAAATTTGTATATGCCATTGTTTATCACCTACTCTTCTACAAAACCAAAGTTTACATTTTGATATATACTGTTATCCATATTATCTACATCTATGTAGTATTTATGGAATTTTACTGTAGCATTTCTATACATTTTTTTAGAAACAAAAGCCCATTCACTTTCGTAAAAGAATAAGCAGTCTAACCACACATCAGATGTCATATCAAACATATCGTGTAATTCTTCCCCTGTCATTGTAGGTACATTAAATTCCAATGTTGCAACATCGTGTCTAACTCTATTTCTTACTGTATATCCTGCTGTATTCGTATAACTATCTAAGTCAACATCATTTGCACTACTATCGTGTTCTGGTAAAGTATTTACTCCATCTATTTTATATGGAAATCTTTGATATTGGCTTGTACTTCCCCAACTTCTTATATATAATCTGTCGGCTTGTGCTAATTCGTACTTAGTTCCTGTTATTGTATCTCCTACATTATAATCAGTACCTTCTGAAAGCAGTGTGTAAGTTCCACCACTTTCAGTATAGTACTTTGTATTCTCTTGATAAGTTGTTGTTGTTGCTAATAAATACATAATCTAACCTCCTATCACTATTGGCTTACCATTTGTTTTAGCCATATTTTGTAAATCATTAATTACGATTGTTGCTATTCTTTCTTCACCAACTTGAACAGGTATTGTTACATCAATAGGTTGAGTTTGTTGTTTATTAGCCATACTTACGGCTTTATAAACACCTTCACTAACACTTGCTACAATTTGGTCATTATTCATTACTGCTGTGTTTCCATTAATGTTTCCTACTAATTCAGCACCTTTTTCTCTAGCAATAAACATTTGACCTACAGGAGGTAAACCACCACCTGCATAAGCAGTTATATCGTGCCATTGTCCATTAGCAAAGATACCACCATTGGCTTTTCTTTGACGAGCCTCAATACCTAAAAGAGATGATTTGTTTCCTCTTTCTGACGCTTCCCATTCAACATTTACTGTTTTTTTATTAAATGATAATCCATTCCACCAATCTACTACTTCTTGAATAGCGTCTTTTATTGTTTTAATAACACCACCTATACTTTCTATAGCGGGTTTTATTGCATTTTCTATTGTTGTAACAACAAATTCAAAGAAAGGTTTTAAGAATTCCCATATTTTTTGACCTGTTTCTAAAATACCACCTATCACTTCAAGTATTATTCTGATTATTGTTGTTATAGGTTTTAATGCAAATTCAACCAACTTTATTAACAATTCTAACACAGGTCCTAAAATATCTTTAATTATTGGTTTTAATATAGACATTAACACTGTTAGTGTTGGTACTAATGTTTCTACAAGAATTTTTGCTATTGGTTTTATTGCGTTTTCCCATAATGGTTTTAAAACATCTTCCCACAACATTTTTAATATATCTAGCAAATCTTCTATAATAGGTTTTGCTGTATCTATCAATACTTTTACAAAATCATCTACTGATTTTTTAAATTCATCATTATTTTTATAAGCATATACTAATGCACCAGCCAAAGCAAGTATTCCACCAACTAATAAGCCTGTTGGACTAAATATTTTGGCTAAGATATTAAATTCATTAAATTTTTTAACAATATTTGTTATAGTTTTATATATTGTGCCTTTTCTCAAAAGTTTTCCCAATATTGAATTACCTGAAAATAATCCATATAGTATATCAAATATTTTTAATCCTGCAAAAGTACCTAATATGATGCCTATTAATTTAAGATTTTTATACGTTCCATCAGTAAAGCCTAACCACTCTAACATTTTTTGGGCTATTTCTCTTGCTTTCATATTAACTTCTTCAAGTTTATCATCATATTCACCAAATGAAGCATTGAAAGCATCTAATATAGCAGGGTCAATTCCTGCACCAGCACCATCTTCGTTATCTTTTGGTGTGCTTATTACATTTAATTTATCAAATCCTCTAAGCCCATTCATTTTGTCTTTTAACTTATCAGCACTGGCACTAGCACCATCCATACCTTCGATTAAATCGCTTACAGCATCACTAGCACCAGCAAGTCCACTATAATCGAATTTAGGCATTTCATATCCCATTAAACTTGCTATTAAGTTGAATATTTCAGTTAATACCATTAAAATAGCATTTAGATATGGTAATACTTTTTCTAATATAGGGTAGAAAACATTTCCTATAGCCCTAGAAAGTCTTTGCCATTGTTCTTTCATTATACGAGTTTGGTTGGCAACACTCTCTATTGTTCTAGCCCAGTCACCTTGAGACTTCTTTAATTGCTCAGTTAATGATATTACCATTACTAATCTTTTTTCTACATAAGATAATTGATTTATAGTCCTATCAAGTCCTAATCTATCAACTGTTTGTTGTAATGTTTTTTCGGTAATATCAGCACCAGTAGCAGTACGAATTGGTCTTACTTGTCCTGCCAATGCAGATTGTAAAGCATTACTTGCTCTATCTAAATCTAGGTTGTATAATGAAGCAATGTCATTAGACATTTTAACCATTAATTCAGATAAATGCTCAGCAGTTTCAGTTGGTAATTGCATAGCGTTTGCTAATTGCTTGAATATACCAAATTGTCTAGTTAAACGGCTTTCATCTAATCCATAAACATCAGCCATTTTTTGGATAAAGTCTTCAATTCTTTTGGAACTTTCTTCTATTTCTTCGTTAGCATTGTAGTAAGCAACTTCTAATAAGTTTACGTTTTCTATGTAACTTGAACTTTTAGTAACAAAACTTGCCATAGTACTAACAAAGTTTTTTAAACTTCTAACATATGTGTTTAATATTTTGTAATTAAACATTATGTTGAATTGGTCTGACATTCTCTTATTATTTTTTGCTGTGACATCTAAATTTTTGTTTAATTGATTTGTATTTTTCTTCAATTCTCCAAAAACTTTGTTTTGCCCATTTTCAATGCCTGATAGTAAAGAATAAACTTTTTGTAGACTTTCAGCATATTTTTCAACTTCTTTGCTTCCGTTGACCTTACTGCTAAAATCTACAGTTATCTTTGTTCCATCATTCATATTTCACTCTCCTTTCTTATTTTTTTATTTTTTAATCTATTTATATATTGTTGTTTCAATGTTCCGTAATATATAAGTGAGTTGTGAAATTCTTCATATTTTATCTTTTTAATATCTTGTTCTTTTTTCTCTTTTATTTTTTCTTTGTTTAATTCGCTATAAGGTTTGATAGGATATGTCTCTATTTTAGAATTATCCTTTGAACCTTTAAATATACTTGCTAGCGTATTAATTATAAATTGTTTTAATGATGCAAATAATTTACTATTTCCATCGTGATTATATACGCCCTGTAACCAACATTTGTAATCAAGTTCTTCCATCTCTCTTTTTTTCTTATTAACAAAAGAAGTACGGTATGAAACGAATAATTGTGGGTCATCTTTCCAAAATTCTTCTGCACTCATACCGTACTCTATTGCTTGTGGAAAAAGATAATTACAATAATATTCATAATAAGAATTATTATATTTTTTAAATATATCTTCTTCTGTCTCTATTATTTCTTGTTGATTTGGGCTTTCAAGTTTTTTTGTTCTTCGTTATAACTTTCCCTAATTTCTACACATTCTTGGAAATATTGTCCGTATTTTTCTCCAATAAAGTTTAATTTATCTTCGTCTTCAAAATATGGTTTTAATATTTCTTTAACTTGTTCAATATTTAATTTGTGATTAGGATATAACCAAATCCAAAATGCTCTTTCAATTAATTTGTGTAAAGTGGCAATTTTTTTATCAGCCTCTTCTTGCAATGTATCTAATTCAATTTCGTCTTCAAAAGGATTTTCCTCTAATGAAATATCTTCTTTGTATTCAAATATTGGTTTATTAATTTCCTTTATTGCTTCTTGCATATTAGTATATTGCTCAATCTTTAAAGCACTTTGTCTATTAAGTTCTAGTGTGTATTCTACACCATTTAATTCTATTATTTCATTTTTCTTCATAATTATCTTCTCCTATTTCCCTATATATTCGCCATTTGAGACACTTTATAAACTTTTTAATATAAATATACTAGAAAGCGATAAAGTGTCTTATTTGGCTTAATTTTATATAATTATGCTACTACTACTAAGATAGTTCTTTTGAAAGAAGCATATCCTGATTTAGAAGCAGTAATTGTAATAATTGCTGAACCAGCACTAACACCAGTAATTGTAATTGAGTTAGTAGATGCTGTGTAAGCAACTGTAGCAACACCTTGTGTATCGCTTTCAACTGCGATTGAAGCGTCAGCAGGATTTGTTGTTAATGCTATAGTTTTAGTTTTTGCATCTCCTGTAGTTGCAACTTCTTCAATTTCATTGATTGCACTTGTAAAGATTACTGTATCTTCAAGTAAATCAAAGCAGTTTTCAACATATTCATCACTAGTTTCTGGTGTAATTGTCATTTCACCTTGTTCTAATGAACCTACATCAGTATTGTTTAGTTTATAACTAACTTTCCCTGAATATTTGATACCTGTAAAATCAGGTAAAATTCTTAAGAACTCTACTGTTTGTCCTTTAACACCTTCTAATACGTTGATATTATCTCTATGTGCGAAGAATGGTAAAGTTTTTTGTGGGTTCTCTTGACGACCTTCAACTGAAGTTGATTGTGCGTTACCAATAGCAGTTTTATCTAATTGTGCTGGTGTAGCACCATTTTCACCTGTTCCAGTAACAGGTAAGAATAATGAGTACTTACCATTTGCTTTTTTAGAATATATACCTGAACCTCTGTGTTCTGATAATGCTCTATCTTCTATACTATTAAACATAAATTCATCTCCTTATTATATTATTTCTAGTAAGACTTACTAAGCCTTGATGTTGTATTGTTCTTCTTAAAATACTTGTATCAAGATTTGGTGTAATCCTACATAATGTCATTTTTAAATTAAGTTTATTAAAAAACTCAAAAGTTAATTTAACTAATTCATCATTTATGACCTGAGATGCTATTTGTTCATTATTTACAACTTTATCTTTTGTATAAACTTCTGTTGTTAAGTACATTTCTTGATGGTTTTCTACCTTATCTATTGTACAATAATCAGTATCCATAAAATTACTTAAATAACAACATACTATTGGGAAATAGGTAGAGGTGTTAGTATTGTATTTGACAACTCTAGGATTGTATTCTGAATTAGTTTCAATGAACTTCTTAAATTCATCAAATATTGCTTCATATTTCTCAATCATTGACTAACACCTCCATTTCCCTTCATATATTCATATATCCATCCTTGTAATTGCTTATTTATTTCTTCACTTGAATATCGATATATTTCCATACCCATCAAACCTCTAGTCCAAGCGTGTAAGTTACCGTCTTTATCTCTCCATTTATGTGGATTTGGGTCGCTGTCGTCTGTTGGATACCACCAACCACTTTGACGACCTTTCACGTTATAACTCCAAGCATTTACTCTAGGATTTTGTTGACCTACAATTCCTGTACCATATTCAAATGCTAACGCTATACTGAATTTGCCTCCATATCCTTCGGCATCAGTTTCTACAAAAGTATCGTTATATATAATGAAACCTTCGTTGTAAGGTTCTATTTTATTATTGTTTATATACTCATCTACCAATGCACCTGAATATATCATTAATTGCTTCATTTTTTGGCTTACAACTTCTAAGCATTTATTTTGAATAAATTTTTGAAATTTTTCATCATTTTTGTAATTTTGTAGCAACGATATTATATCTATTGCTTTTTTTAAACCATCAAGGTTTTTTATATTTATTTTAGTTTTTAACATTAACAGTCCCATTTTTTAAGGTCTTTTATTGAATTTGCTTTCTTGTTTTCTTCTATTAAAACAAAATCACCAGTTCCAATATAATCACCTGCTAAAGTCTTTTTAATTTCTTTAATAGCACCAGTTTTTTTATTACGGATTTTAACTTTCTCGTTCTTCATTGTTTTCTTCCTCCTTCACGATTTCTTCTAATATCATCATTATTTTAGTATTTTGTGGTTTAAACGCTCTTACTTTGTAATTTGCATTTTCTCCGTATTTTACTTCATTTTCAGGAGTAGCACCATACAAATATGCTAAATCAAATATTTTGATTGTATCTTTATATTTGTAGTCTATTAAGCAACTAACTACATTGTTTTCAGTTTCTCCGTATGCTTGTATATAGGCTTCTAATTGCTTTGTTGTTAAAGGTTGGTAGTTTACTTTACCTAAATAGAAAGGTTCTTTATATACAACAATTTCATTGTTATATATATCGCTTGTAACACCATCTTTATTAGCAATATACATATCTTTATTCCAATTAGTAAATATATTTGTGGATGGATTAAATTTACTCATCTTTTATCCATCCTGCTAAAGGTTCTATTTCTCCTCTTAAATCGTAAGAAACATAACCACTATCTCTAGTCCAGTTAAGACCATTTTCGGAATAAGATTTAATACCTTCAGTACCAATACTTTGATAAATTTCAACACTGCATCTTAATTGCCAGTTTTCATATTTTTTGTCTAATTCGATATTAGAATAATCTTGATAAGGATACCTTAAGGAAAGTGCTACATATTTACTATCTTCTAAAAGTCTTTTTAAAACTTTGATATAAGTTTCGTATATTGTTATTTCACCATAATATTCATATGTTTTATCATCAACGACTATTGTTCCTAATGATAAATTAACAGATGTTATTTTACCAAAAGCAACCATTTCTTCGTTAATAAGATTATATGCTATATCATTGACTTGTGGTTCGTTACTTAATGTGTAAACATCAGCAAGTAATTCGTTAGAATAACCATAATAGATTACTCCTTCGCCAAAAATCATTGGTTCATATTCAATTCTTTCTTTTAATAAATCTAATTGTGTTTTTTCACTTTCCATAAGTCATTCTCCTATTCTAATTAACCTCTTGATATAATTCTTGCAACAGGGATTAATTTGTCATCAACGTAAACTTTGCTTCCGCCTTCTTTATCGTTGTTTACTAATTCCCAGTTAGAACCTGTAGCAAATGCTTCATTTGTAGGTGAAACTGAACCAGTTCCTTTGTAAGAAATATACATAGGTACTATCATTTCTCTTACACGAGTAATTAAATCAGTTTTACCACCTTTAGTGTAAGCATCACGATAAATTTCTGATGGAACTTCTGCACCAATGTTTTCATATTCAAAGAAACCTTTTTGGAATACATATGAAGTGTAGATGTTTCCTGTACTATCAGTAGTTACTGGCATATCATCATCAACAACAACTAATCTACCGTTGAATGTACCGATAGTTAAATCTCTTTGGATACCACTTTCATCAGTATATTTTAAGAAATCGATTAAATTTAATCCTTCTAAGTTAGTAGATACTGCAGAATGCATAAAGATTACATCTAATTTTGCTTTCTTATCTCCTAATGCTTTTTGAGATGCTCTATTTAATGCATCAGCAGTTAATGTAGGAGTTGCTTCTGCTTTGATATCATAAGTGTGTTTTTCAACGAATTGACCATTAACACCACCTGTCATACCAAAGATACCTGCTAAAATTGATAATACAGTTGCTTGTCTTTGTTCATCCCAGTATTCATTAACTTCTTGTGCTTCAGCCTTGAAGTTAGCACCAGTTATATCACTTGCGAAATCATATTCTCCCCAAGCCTTTGCTCTACCATAACAAATTTTATTTTGATAGAAAGTATCTCTTTCTGAACCTGCTGGAATATCAGTATTTCCATCATAGTTTACAGGGTTTCCACCAATTCTACCTTTGATTGGTTCTTTTACAGCATAACCACCTGTTTGTTCTGCCATTTTTGATTTGTATTTGTTTACTACATTGAATAATGCGTTTTTGATTAATGAATTTTCTTTTGTACTTGGTAATGTTCTACGATAAGTTTCAAATACTTCTTCATTAAATATCTTATCTCTAAATTTTTCCATTTAATATCTCTCCTTCTTTTTTATTGTAATTTAGATAACCCATCAGGGTTTTCAGATAACCATTGATTTTGTTCTTGAGCAGTCATATTGCCGAACTTATCAAGTGTCATCTCATTATTTTGATTAACATTTGTCATATCAGGTTTTAAGTCTATACTTGCTAGACTTTCTTTAGTTTCTTTTGCAACAGTTTCTTTTTGGCTATCAAATTTTGCTTTTAATTTGTTAGCACTAGAAATTGTCTTATCAGCGTCATCACTTACAACTAATGAAATAATTTCATCATCTAAATCAAGACCTGCTAATATTTCTTTTGCTGTTGCTGTATTACGAGTAATTTTAGATTGTCTGTAATTTTCTTCAGTTTCCTTTCGCATTTGCTCAAGTCTTTCTTCTTCACTCATTTTAGCCTTATTGATTTCATCTAATTGTTTTTTGATGTCATCATAATCACTATATTTACTTGTTTGAACAGTTAATGAATTAATTTGATTTTCTAATTCTTTAACTTTTGCATTTTCGTCTAAATGCCAACTGTTTAGTAAATTAGTAATTTGTTCTTCAGTTGCTCCTTCACCTAATATTTCTTTTGCTTTTTCTCTGTTCATATTTTCTCCTCCTTAACGAATAGTTGTTATCGGACAACTAACAAACCTATTAGAGATATATGTATAACATTCGTAAGCAATCCAAATGTTATATCTATTTTGGTGTCCTTGTAAGAGTTGCACTTACTTAAACTGTTAGGACATATTCAAGAGCATTATTGCTCTTGTTGTTGTAAATTTGTTGTATCTTCTAAAGTGTTATTTTGTTCTTGCACTTTATTGTTTTTTTGATTATCAATTTCTTGTTGTAATAATAATTTTTGTGCTTCGTATGCTTCTTGTAATTTAGTAACTGATACAGGGTCACTAAATAATCCTATTACAGCATTAGCAATTTGTGGTGGAATATTACAATCTTTTAAATTCATTAATGCTTGTGTCTTAACAAGTAAGTTATCACTTAAATCTCTACTGAATTTAATATCTATATCGCTAACTTTTAAATTCTTAATTTTGCTATCGCTAGCATTTTTGCAAATTCTAAGCACAACTTTAAGTGCGTTTCTATCACATTTTTTAAATGCTTTTTCCTCATTTTCAACTCTAACGCTTGCACTTGTAAATCCTTGACCTGTTAATACTGCTTTACCAGTTTCGGCATTACTTACTTCGCCACTTTGCGTCGCTTCAGGAACACTTAATATAGAATGTAAAGCACTTAACTTTCTTAAATAATAAATTTGTGTGTCTAATGATTTAAGCCTTGATTGTAATAATTCAACAGATGCTTTCTTTTGGTCAGTAGATTTAATTGAAACTGCACCAAATTCTTTTATTGCATCCATTCCTTCTTTATTTACTTCAGCATTTGTAAATACCATTATAGAGTTTACAAATCCTTCTATATCATCTTTATCAAGGTTTTCTATGTAGTTAATATCATCAAATATATCTTTACATATTTCCAAGAAACTCATTCTTCTTCTGTTGAAGTAATATTCTTGAATTAAATGGATATTTTGAATAATAGGGATATATCTAACTTTTTTACCTTCTATAGTTTGTTCGACTATTGCTAATTTGCCAGAAAGATTATTTATTACATATTCTCTATTTCTAGTATATACTGTGTATTCGTCATAATTCTTTTCCATTGGTTCTTTTTTACCTGTATCAGGATTTACTTCTTGAACAATGGCTTTTTTACTAGTTGCAACATATTCCAATAATTGCTCGTGTCCTATTGAACTAGAATAAACTACTTCAGTATCTTTAAAATCTAAATTTATTAATTCAAATGGCGTTTCATCATCTTCAGTTACTTTACTGTAATTAATAAATCTAAATCCACGACCAACTGTGAATATATCTTCGTATATATCTTGGTCTAATTGGTCTTTATCTTCATATGTGTTATAACTATTTAATGTCGATATTTCTTCGTTCGCCACATCATTTAATGGAGCATATTGAATTGGTTTCCCTAATAAGAATGCTTTTTTCCAATCCATAAATGCCCAAGCCCAGTTTTCAACACCTTTATTATTAATTTCGGTTCTCGTATATTTCTTTTTATTTTTAATATCTTGGTCGCCGTATAAATATCTATGTAAATATATGCTTTCTGCTCTATTTTTGTTATGTAAATCTATACTATTATTTAATATATCTAATACCTTTGCTTCTCTTTCTGCATCAGTACCATCAAGAAGTTGTTGTTCAGTATAATTTGCATATATTGTGTGTCTTCCAAATGTTTTCATTTATTCAACTCCTTTACCTTACCTAATATTCCCAAATAATAAATGTACAACTTTTTTTATTTTTTGTCAAATTTACACAAAATATACATAATTTTACACAAAAAAGACAGTTACATAAACTGTCTTACGAAGTCTAGAGGCTCAGCAATTTGCAATATTCCGTTCTCTTCTATTATTTCACTTCCAAATAATGCACAAGCATCCGGAGCATCATCGTTGGCATTTGTTCCAGTTGCATTATATGTAGTTAAATTATCCATAAATTTACCCATATCAGTGTTTGAACCATACATTCCTTTTTCAGGAAATACCATTTGTTTCTTTATTATATGTTTTTCGCTTTCAATTCTTGTTGGTTTAGGTATTGTATTATATTTTTCGTCTATATCAGGGCAAGGAATGCCTTTTTCTTTGCATAGTCTCTCAATATTTTGTTTTAATTCACTTGTAACGTTACTTTCAATAACAAGTCTGATAATACGATGTTCTGCTATTTTTTCTACTATATCTAAATACATATCTTTAGTTGCAGTTCTTGTAAATAAACAATCTCTTAAATAGTAATCACAAACATTGTCATTTTCTACTTTTTTAAATATAGGCATTGCGAAGAAGTCTTTACCACTTTTTCTAGTAGCATCTATTACTGCATATGCCCCATTGTAATCAGTTTGAGGTATCGTATGATATGTTCTTAGTTTTTCGTAACTAAAGCCTAAACTTTCTGGATTTGTAGGTTTTTGTTGAAAGTTTGTTTCCCAAAGATATTCTTCCATATTTGCTTTTTCTTTTAACAACTCTCCAGTTGATTTTAATTCAGGGCAAGTACTCTCTCCAGTTTCATAATCTAATGCTGGTACTTGAATAATAGCACAAGAACCATCTTCACTTATCAAAGTATATTTGTATTTTGGATGTTTTTTAAAAGTATGTTCTTTCATTAATTGATGTATTTTTAAATCAATGTAATCTCCACTAGCCCATAATGTGCCTGTTATACATACTTTTGGTGTTTTATTTTGAACAAAACGTTTCTCCCATACTGTTATAGATTTGTTGTAATAATATTGGTTTAATGCTTGGTTCATCGCTTCTTTATAATCCGGATACAAGTCATCTATATGTATGTTTTTACTTGCTCTTGAACCTACTACGTTTGCTTGAGTGGTTTTTGCATAATAACTAAAAGGTAATCTACAGCCTTTTAATTTCCATTTTTCATCAGTTTCTTTCAAAAAGAAATCTTTATCTTCTTCACTCCATTTTAATTTTGGAAATACTTCTCCAAATTGTTCGCTTTTTATCTCGTCTATAACTGTTCTACTACCACTTTTAACGACATCATCGTTAGAGCATAGAGATAATATAGCACCAGTATTATCTATTCCAAAAGACCAAGCCTCACTTATTTTTTTAGGGAATGATTTTCCATATCCACTCGGAGCATTGAATATTAATGTTTTAAAATCAGGATTACATTCTAATTCTTGTAAATAATGTATATATCCGCATAATATGTTATATCTTGGCTCAAAGAATTTTTCGTTTTCAGGTTCATCCCATTCACGATATACCATATAATGTTCCAAACTAATCCTAGCACCTAATTTATAGGCGTTTTTCAAATGCTTTTCATATTCTATTAAATGGTTTGAATTTGTATCTATTTTAATTAGTAAATCTAATAAGGGAATATATTTTGCAATGGCAAGTTCGCCACATATTTTTGTATTACTTTCAAAATTACAAAACAACGCATATAAATCCTTCATCATCTCAAATATTTCATCATAAGTTATTTTTTTGCCAAATGAATACTTAAAGTTATTTCTTAATATAGTTAATGTTTCGTCTATTGCTTCATATATTTGTTTGCTATTCATATACTATTTACCTTTCTTGTTTGAATATTGCGAATATTTAGACAATCTCTCTTGTATTCTATCTAAATCAACATCTACTATATTAGCATTTATATTTACATTTGGTTGGGCTTTCTCAACCATTTCATTTTGAGATTTCATTTTAAATAATGTAGTTCTTTCTCTTGCTATGCCCATTTGAGACATAGTAAGGTTTTCGTCACTAATTTGGTCATATATTTTTTCTACAATTACTCTCATATTTAAGTCTTCGCTATTTTTTAATCTTCTTAATGTGTAGGTAGTCAAGCCTGCAAATTTACAAAATAAAGTTAATGAACTAGGAAAATTCCCTATTTTATCATTAACTTCATAAAGAAGTTCACAATAATAATCAAATACCATTCCCAATTCTTCTGCAGTATATATTGGTTCTTGGCTAGATATAGGAATAATTGGTTTAAAAAAATAGTTAGTTATAACAATAGGATTTATTCTAACGGCATAAGAAACAGGACAACCATCCTTATTCCATTTTACTGCTTCTTTATGTTTTTTTGAATAATCAATCATATCTTGTACTAATTCACTTTTTTTCTCTTCTATTGTTTGTAGCATATTATCTACTTTGCCTTGTACATAGAATTGTTCTAATTCTCTTACTTGGTTTTGGCTTTCAATATCTATTTCTATATCTTTCTTTTTTTTACTCATTATTTATCCTCCTAACTATAAAAATCGTATCACAATTTGATTTTAAAGTCAATTTGTGTTAAAATTACATTAAGGTGGTACAGTGATGAACGATACTTTAATAGACCAATTAACAAAATTGGATTTGGAAGAAAAAATAATCAAAAGAAACATAGATAGAAATTATTGTAATGAAAAAATAAGAACAAGACTATTTTCAAGGCTAAAAGAGATAAAAAAAGAAAAAGAAGCAATTAAATTCAAAATTAGACTAGAAAGGAAGATAAAAAATGAAGAATAATTGTATTTTAGCAATCGACCCCGGAAATATTGAAAGTGCATATTGTTTAATGGATAAAAACACATATAAGCCGATAGAGTTTGGTAAAATAGATAACACGCAATTATTAATTAAATTAGACGAATTAGATTATAGTGCTTTAATAATTGAGATGATTGCTTCATATGGTATGGCAGTTGGAGCAAGCGTTTTTGATACTTGTGTATGGATAGGAAGATTTATACAAGCAAGGAAAATACCTGATTACGAATATATATACAGAAAAGAAGAAAAAATGAATTTATGTTATTCTATGAAAGCAAAAGACAGTAATATTAGACAAGCCTTAATTGACAGATTTGGTGATGTTGGTACTAAAAATAATCAAGGTTTCTTTTATGGCTTTAAAAAAGATATATGGTCTGCATTTGCAGTAGGATGCACATATTTAGATAAACAAAAAAAGATATGTTAAATCATATCTTTTTTTGCGAAAAAAATAGTTTTAAAAAGAAAGCGAATGTTGTTAATACGGTCAAGCCATAATCTAACTCCATTCACAATTTAATAATATCAAATTATTTTTATTTTGTCAACTACTTAATTTCCCACGAACAACGAATTATTCGATTTGAGGGATTGAAAGTGTCATATACGATGCCATCGATGACAGCCGTAATATGCCCATTCATAGTTACTGCATATTTACCTTTAGGAAATTCTTTAGTGAATTCTCCAACGGTTTTAGAATAATGACACTTTCGTAGATATTTACTATCTAAATATTTTTCTACAAATTCTACACTATCCAGCATTAATCCGTCATAACTAGCCAAGTTGCTTAATTCACTATAAACATCATTCCAACTTTTATTAGTTAATATGCTTATTGCTCTTATAACACAATCATCTATACGCCTCTTATGAGGGTTTGCATTATGATATTTATAATTCATATTACATTTGTGCTATTCTTTGAGCAGTTTCTTTAATCATCATAACTTCTTCTTGAGATTGTGCATCTTCCTTTAACATCCTTGCAAAATCTTCCATACTTCTTAACATATATTCTAAACTCTTTTTAGTATCTTCTGTAGCACCGTATCTTTCTCTACCTTCCATATACCTTCCATAATTATCACCCATTCTTTCTAAATGGTCATAACCACGATATTTTGCATCATATCCTCTTCTTCCATAGTTATCGCCATAGTTACCATATTCTCCATAGTTTCCACGCCCATAACTATCATATCCTGCTCTTCTACCGTAATTACCATAATTTCCATAGTTTCCGTAATTCATACTTTTTTCCTCCTTTGCTATATGTTTTATTTTTGTTAATTTGTATAAATTATCTAAATTAGATGGTGTAATATCATCATCTAATATTTCTTTTATTTTTTCTTCAGTTTTTGTTATTAACTTTTCTTCCATCAAGTTCACTCCTTTCTTTTAAGAGTTTTAATATTTCTTCATTTTGATTTATTATTTTTTTAAGATATTGTTCATCTTGTATTCTTAATTCTTGCATTAAATCACTATTATTATAGTCTTTAAATAGTATTTCTAGGCTTAATGCTTGCAATAACAATGCTATATTATTTGCATAATTATTATTCATTAAGCATATCTTCTAACTACAATATTAGCATTTTTTACAATAGGAATTTGTGTATCGGTAGTTGTGCCATCATAAGTTATTGTTGGTAAACTTCTTACTGTTATACTAACATTTCCTCTACCACATACTCTTACGTATTTAGTAGTTCCTATATTAGTATAAACTCCAACTGTTACAGGAGTATCCATTTCACTTCCTGCTAATTGAGTTCCATCAGTAAAAATAGCAAATGCTACATTTCCTGCTGTCGCACTTGTAACGTTAGCGTTGAAATCTATTTCATAAATCCCACCACCTAATAAGTTAAAAGTTGCACTACCTTCATTGTGATTTAACCAACCATTAAAGCAGTTAGCACTATTTGTTCTTAAATCGGTATCAGCGAAAGTTATTGGTGAAGTATTAGAAGTTAAGACTAATTCTTGTTCTTGAACACTTTGTATCATTTCATATTCTCCTTTCATATAAATAAAAGAGTAGGACTTGCCCACTCTTTGTGCATTTTAGCAAGTTCTCATTTGAGATTGTCTTAAAGACATTATGCCTAAACTATTGTGTTTCCATAGAAACCATTTCCGTAGAACCCACCATTAAATCCAAAAGGATTGTATATTGATTGATATGGTGAACTTACAATATAACTTGGTACAGGATATGGTCTTACGTTGTTGATAATTGAACTTTCGATATTTCTATTAGAAATTTCAGTTTGTGCTTCATTTAATTTTTCTCTTAAATCAGCGATAGTGTTAGCGTTCATTGCATCAAGTATTCTTTGAGTGTTCTCTAAACCTTGTGCTTTTAATTCACAGCAACAGTTTGCTAATTGACTAGAAGCGTTTAATGCGTTAATACTTGCTTGGTTTTCAAGTTGAGTAGTTTGCATTAATACATCTCTTTCGATGTCTTTAGCATTAACTAATGATGAATATTTGCTATCCATTATAGAGTTTTGTAATCCCATATTGCCTGTTAATACATCACTTCTTAAGTTACAAATATTAGTAGCATTATCACTAAAACCATTAGAAACTTGAGTAGATAAGTTCATAAATCCATTATTTACATCTCTTTGAGTGAATTCACTAGAAATATAATCAGTAGTTGCAATGTTGTTATAACCATTGTTACCACCAAATCCACCCCAACCATTATTACCAAATAATAAGGCTAAAAGAACTAATGCCCATATACCATCGCCACCAAAGAACCCACTATTACCAAATCCGTTACCATACATAACAGGATAAGCATAGCCATTGTTTGTTGCTAGGTCTACAGTTGGAACTATACCTGAATTTCCGTTCATTTTTGTTTCTCCTCTCTATAAATCCACGCTAGTTATAGACTTATTAGAGAAGACTTAACTAGCAAATCCTCTCTAATAAACCTACAAATAGGTTTATTTTTAGTTGAAATTATTTGTTATATTATTCCATTGTGTTTTTTGCTCGTCACTAAATCCACTAGTTATTTTGTTTAAATATTCGTTAGGATTTACATTATCTTTTCTTGCTTGTTGAAACTCTTTGTATGCTTGAGGGTTTACTCTCTTTAGTTGTTGTTCTAATTGGTTCATCATTCCTGTTGGAATTTGCCTTATTTTCTGTTGCAACAACATTTGTATCATATTGTTCATTAGACTTCATTCCTTTCTTAAGTTCATCTAATTGTGCCTGTAGCAACTCGATTTGTAAATCTTTTTCATCTTTAGGTATTATTTCATTCAACTCGTATGTTTTTATTTGATTTTGAGCATTTTTTTTCTAAAT